>CEUQ01135016.1_pt1 | contig 44793 bp, 43 predicted proteins | sample 361491 | NCBI WGS metagenome assembly CEUQ01 (sample SAMEA2622796, study PRJEB7988) | marine metagenome | biome: marine biome (ENVO:00000447); feature: marine epipelagic mixed layer (ENVO:xxxxxxxxx); material: "saline water (ENVO:00002010), including plankton (ENVO:xxxxxxxx)" | depth 120 m | reverse complement strand
CTTAATACGCTCGTCTCTGTGGCCCTATTCCTCACCTCACGGCGGCCGGCCATTAACCGGCATCCTGCTCTTTGGAGCCCGGACTTTCCTCTCCCAATTTTTCATCATTGAAAAAAAAGCAGCGACTACCTGGCCAGCTTCAAAAGAATCTTATCATTAAACCTAATTGAAACAAACTTTTACTCTTTATACTGCATCAAGCCTTGTTTCAGTGAAGGCTATACACTTGAAGCTAATTGGAGGTAAAATTTGAAAAATCACTGCTTTAAGCCTATTTTCATATCTTTTCTCTTGTCGGAGATAGACATAGAACCTAACAATAAACCACCTAATTCATACTCTAATTTCTTGCTTAAAGAAAATAATAGCTGTGTTTCTTGTGGTCTATGCCTACCTCATTGCCCCACCTACCGCATGACTATGTCTGAAGCTGATTCTCCTCGTGGCCGCATAGCCCAAATGAAAGGTGTTGCAAGTGGACATATTCCAGTAAATCTCCAATTTATTAAGCACATAGATCTCTGCCTTACCTGCCGAGCATGTGAAACGGCTTGTCCAAATCATGTGCCATATGGCCAGCTAATTGACAAAACACGATCAATGATAGCCACAACTATTCCAGAACTATCAAATGGAAAGAAATGGACCAAGAAATCTTGGCTAAAAAGAATAATAGAAAAAGAGCTTATTAGAAAACCTACACGTTTTGATAAACTTCGTTTTCTCATCTTCTCTTATCAGAAACTTGGCTTACAAGGACTATTAAAAAAACTTGTTATCCTAAAAGAAACAAAACTCTATAAGTTAAATAATCAATTACCTGAGATTAAATTTCCCCAAATCTCATCTAATAAAAAAAATATAAAGAATTCCTGGCAAAAGATTTATCCCCCAATTGGAGAACCATGCGGTGAGGTTGGGTTATTCCTTGGCTGCGTTGCTAGGATTACAGATGTTGAAACAATTAATTCCTCAATATATGTACTTAATTGCCTTGGCTATACAGTACATATACCACCAACCCAAACCTGCTGCGGAGCCTTACACCATCATGGAGGAGATACAGATACTGCAATAGAGTTAGCTCAACAAAATGAATTGGCTTTTAAAAAATTAAATGTAAATAATATTATTACTACATCCTCTGGATGCGGTATACGTCTCACAGATTATCATTATGAATTTTCTTCAAAAATAATAGATATTAGCAAGTTTCTTGTTTCTATATGTGAATGGCGTAACTTAAAAATCAATCCATTACAAGATAAAGTTCTAGTTCATGACCCATGTACCTTACGTAATATTCTCCGTAGTTCAAAATACCCCTATGAATTATTGATTCATATACCTGAAATAAACGTCACTCCACTTGCTGGTAATGACCAATGTTGTGGGTCCGCTGGAACATACTTTCTTGATCAACCTGCTATGGCAGAATCACTACTAAATGATAAAATATCAAAAATAGATAGTAATACGCGCTATCTCGCTACCTCTAATACTGGCTGCCATATGTATATTGCTAACGCATTAAAAAATAAAATTCCTGAGCTTGAAGTACTACATCCAGTAACTTTACTAGCACGACAAATAAAAAAATAAATTTATTATATTTCCAAGCTGGAGATCTTTATGCTTAATATAGAAAAAATTATTATTGGCTTTGATGGAGCCTTACGTACCCTATTTGCACCTGCACAAACAGTACGTAAAACCCCAGGAAAAGATTTCCCAGAAACTGATCTTACCAAAATAGAAAAAAATAAATCTTCTGCCTTAATGAGGATCAACCATACAGGGGAAATCTGTGCCCAAGCACTATACCAAGGACAGGCTCTCACTGCTAAAAATATAGAAGTACAACACAGTCTGCATCAAGCAGCACACGAAGAAATTGAGCATCTTGCTTGGACTGAACAACGAATTAAAGAATTAGGGGGGAGAAAAAGTATTCTAAACCCTATTTGGTATAGCGGATCATTTTTTATTGGTGCAACAGCAGGTATGTTTGGTGACAAATGGAATTTAGGTTTTCTTGCTGAAACTGAACACCAGGTTGAATCCCATCTCGCCAAACACTTACATTCCCTACCAGAACAAGATAAAAAAAGCCGTGCTATTGTTGGACAAATGCAAATTGATGAAGCAGAACACGCCGCTTGTGCTATATCTCATGGTGGAGTAGCACTGCCAAAACCTGTCAAGTTAGCTATGAAACTAGGATCAAAAATAATGACCAAAACAACATATTGGCTTTAATAAGAAGATCACTTATCCAAAATTTCATAATTATGAGATATATTTGCTGTTTTTCCCAGCATAATTGAAGCTGAACAATACTTCTTTGCCGACAAATTTATTGCTCGCTCCACTTTTTTTGGATTTAAATTCCTTCCAGTTAAAGTAAAATGATAATGGATCCGAGTAAACACTTTAGGGTCCTTCTTTGTTCGCTCTGCTTCTATATTTACCATACAATCAAGAATTTCCTGACGACCCTTCTTTAAAATCATCACAACATCTAAAGCAGTACAGCCACCAGCCCCCATTAACAACATTTCCATTGGCCTCACCCCAAGGTCCTTTCCACCAATTTCAGGTGCTCCATCCATAAGAACCGCATGCCCACCTTCAGATTTCCCTAAAAAACTTACTCCACCCTTCCATTTAATGCTTAATTTCATGACAACCTTTATTTATAAATTTCTTGGTATTATTTTACGCTGAAAATTAGCTTCTCTTAATTAAATTCTATAGATATAAAAACAATTCTCAGAATTTATCTGGGGCTGGAACCAACTGATACCAAACAGTCCCAATAATTTCATTTAAAAAAATCGTATTATCTAAAAAGGCAGCAGCAGATGGAATAAAAGAGAATAAATTCTTATCTCTCCTTGTTACATATATAGTTGATGCCGGTGTAACGCTAAATCCTGCTTGCTCAAATTCTTTCATCGCTCTTGGCATATGCCAGGCATGAGTAACTAATGCAATATGAGTAATCTTATCTTTTCTTAAAATGGAAAAACTATTATAAGCATTTTCTCGAGTGTCTCTTGAGTTTCCTTCACTCCATTTAACTGGCACATTAAACTCATTTTCCAATACTAGCTTCATTTGTTCTGCTTCTGAAGAACCTATTCCAAACGTATCGCCCCCTGACACTAATACCGGTTTCCCAGTCTGGCGATGTAAATGAGCACCATAACGAATACGCTCTAATCCATATTGACTTACTGTATAACCATTATATTCAGGAGCTCTTATATAAGCCCCACTACCTAATATAACAATTGCCTGTATTTTATTAATTTCAGAACTAGATTTAGATGAAATTTGTAAAGTTTTTAATGCATTCTCTGCAACTAATGGAATAGATAATATATACAATAAAAAAAACGTAGTAATAATAAAAAATTTACCTAGCACCGGATAATTTTTTAAAAAAAATATACCCATTACTCCTAAAACAATAAGATTTAATGGAGGCAACAAAAAAGCTACTACCAAATCTCTTAAAAACCAAATCATAGCTTTAAGTTCTACTAATATAAAAACCTCAAAAGATAATCATTATCTCACAACAAATAAAAAAGCCGACACAATTATGTATCGGCTTTTTAAATAAGAAACTAATTTATTTGAGAGATAAAATCCATGCTACTAATTTTTTAATATTCTCATCATTAACGTTTGAATTTGGTGGCATAGGAATCGGACCCCAGGTTCCTTTAGTCCCATTCTTTACTTTTCCAGCTAAGCTTGCTGCTGCACCTGCATCTCCCTTATATTTAGCAGCTACTTGCTTAAACCCTGGTCCTACCATTTTTGCATCAACCATATGACAATTCATACAACCACTACTACTAGCCAAAGCAGAATCTGCTTGTGCAGTACCGACCAATAAGAAGGCAGACACTGCAACTACTCCCATCCAGACAGCTTTCATAACTTTCTCCTAATAAAGTTTAAATTGAAAGAAGCCTATATTTTACCCTTAAGTCGTCATATCTGTAAGAGCTCCTGCAAAATATATACTCAACCCACGGTTATCACACATCAGCTGAACAAAACCTTATTAAAATTCAATAAAAGGCTAACAAAACTATTTAATTTAAATTATGATGAATCCGTTATTGCTCCTTTACTGGCAGTAGAAGCTAATTTTGCATATTTTGCTAATACTCCCCGTGTATAACGTGGCTCTGGTGGTTTCCATTCTGCGCGGCGACTAGCAATCTCTTCTTCTGACACATTTAACTGTAATAATCTATTTTCTGCATCTATAGTAATTGAGTCCCCTTCATGCACCAATGCGATAAGGCCACCTACAAAAGCTTCAGGTGAAACATGCCCAACTACCATACCATATGTCCCACCAGAGAAACGACCATCAGTAATAAGCCCAACCGAATCTCCGAGTCCTTCACCAATCAAAGCTGCAGTTGGTGAAAGCATTTCCCGCATACCTGGACCTCCTTTTGGGCCCTCATAACGTATCACTACTATATCTCCAGGTTGGATCTCTCTAGATACTATAGCAGACATACAATTTTCTTCTGATTCAAAAATCCTTGCAGGGCCAGTTATTTTTGGTGTCTTAACCCCAGTTATTTTTGCCACACAACCCTCTGGAGAAAGGTTTCCTTTAAGTATAGCAAGGTGTCCCTGCCTATATAGAGGATTATCCCATTGTCTGATAACATCCTGATCCTTTCTTGGAGCTACCGGAACATCTTTCAATATCTCAAAAACAGTCTGGCCACTAATAGTTAAACAATCTCCATGCAATAAATTATGCTCAAGCAGTATTTTCATAACTTGAGGAATACCCCCTGCGGCATGCAGATCAGTTGCAACATATCGCCCAGAAGGTTTCAAATCACATAAGACAGGTACTTTACCACGTATTTGTTCAAAATCATCAATTGAAAGCTCTACTTCAGCAGCATGTGCAATTGCAAGAAAATGTAATACTGCATTAGTTGAACCTCCTATAGCCATAATTACAGCAATAACATTTTCAATCGATTTTCTAGTAATAATGTCACGTGGCAATATTTGTTTTTTAATCGCATTGACTAATACTTCTGCAGAATTAATAGAACTTTCACGTTTTTCTTTATCTTCTGCAGCCATAGTTGAAGAATAAGGTAAACTCATTCCCATTACTTCAAATGCAGATGACATGGTATTTGCAGTAAACATACCACCACAAGAACCTGCCCCAGGACAGGCATGGCGCTCAACTTCAATTAATTCTTTCTCATCAATATTATTTGCAAAGTATTGCCCAACTGCTTCAAAAGCACTAACTATAGTCAAATCACGCCCTTTGTATTTACCAGGCTTAATTGTTCCTCCATAAACAAAAATAGATGGAATATTCATCCGTGCAATTGCAATCATTGCACCAGGCATATTCTTATCACACCCACCAATTGTAATTACACCATCCATGCTCTGCGCCTGTACTGCAGTCTCAATAGAGTCTGCAATAACTTCCCGAGATACCAGCGAATATTTCATACCTTCTGTACCCATAGAAATACCATCTGATACAGTAATAGTGCCAAATATTTGTGACATTGCACCAGCTTTCTTTAAAGCACTCTCTGCATCTGTTGCCAGCTCATTTAACCCCATATTACATGGTGTAATAGTAGAAAACCCATTGGCTATTCCTACTATAGGTTTATCAAAATCATTATCACCAAAACCTACAGCTCTAAGCATGGCACGATTTGGAGAGCGCTTTGTTCCCTTAGTAATAGCCTGACTACGCTTATTATCTGACATAATTTCTCCTGGAAAATATAGAGTCTTATAACTGCAAACTTTTCTCTATAATATGTTTATATGTTTTAGCAAACATGCTTGCCGTATAATCTATATTTTACAGTAAATAAAGCAGGTGCCTATGCTAGTTCACCCACAGTTTGATCCAGTTGCTATTTATCTTGGCCCCCTTTCTATTCATTGGTACGGATTGATGTATTTATTAGGATTTACAATGTTCATGTTATTAGGACGATATCGTATTAAAGTTAACCCACAATCATCATTTAATAATGCCATACTGGATGATCTTATGTTTTTTGGAATGCTAGGAGTAATATTAGGCGGTCGCTTAGGACATATTCTGTTTTATCAGTTTGATTATTATTTACAAGAACCGATAGAAATCTTTGCTATTTGGAAAGGCGGGATGTCTTTCCATGGAGGGTTCCTAGGTGTTATTACCACTATGGCGATATTAGCGCGAAAATACAAATTAGAATGGCTAGCTGTTACAGATTTTATTGCACCACTTGTGCCACTAGGGCTTGGAGCAGGACGTATAGGTAATTTTATCAATGCTGAGTTATGGGGAAGACCAACTGATGCACCTTGGGGCATGATATTCCCTAATGTGGATACACTCCCACGCCACCCTTCTCAAATTTATGAGTTTGCACTTGAGGGTATACTATTCTTTGTAATATTATGGGCTTATTCAGCAAAACCAAAGCCAATTGGTTCTGTTTCTGGAATATTTCTTATTAGCTATGGTTTACTCCGCTCAATTTCTGAGTTTTTTCGTGAACCTGAGGATGGATTTATCGGAATACTTACACTAGGTGTTAGTATGGGACAATGGCTTTCTTTACCAATGATAATTGTTGGAATATGGATGTTAATTTGGGCTAATAAGAATCATCAAGAATCAAATGAACCCAAAATTTAAAATTATCTTCTCACTATGGTATCAATATAATCTTTCCAATTACTCTACGTTGCATTATATCTCTAAGAGCATAGCTAACTTGATCTAGCGAATAAATTTTTGAGATCCTTGGGCATATTTCTCTTTCTAAAAAAAATGAAATTAAGTCTTGTACAACACAAATATATGCTGACTCTTCTCGCTGAATGAAATCACTCCAAAATACACCCATAATGGAATTACCTTTAAGTAACGGAAGATTTAAAGCTACTTTAGGAATTTTCCCGCTAGCAAAGCCCATTACCATATACCTTCCTTTCCAACCAGTAGAGCGTAATGCTTTATCTGTAATTTCTCCTCCAACAAGATCACAAACAACATCAACCCCCTTACCATTTGTCATTTTACTAATAGCATAACGAAAATCATGAGTAGAATAATTTATTAATTTACTTGCACCTGATTCCTTACATACCATCAATTTATCCTCAGTTGAAGCTGAAGCAATAACTTGCGCTCCCATTTTTCTTCCAAGTTCTACTGCTGCCAGTCCCACTCCCCCTGCAGCCCCAAGTACTAATAAAGTTTCTCCTGGTTTAAGTTGAGCCCTATACCTAAGTGTGTAATAAGAAGTTCCATATGTCATAATAAGAGCAGAAGCAACTTTAAAATCCATATTCTTTGGCATATGAAAAACTTTACTTGCCGACACTAATACTTCTTCACAAAATCCTCCACTTCGGATAAAAGAAAATACACGGTCGCCAACTGAAATGCCATTAACACCAATCCCCACATCTTTAACAATGCCAGCAATCTCTGCTCCTGGCGAGAACGGAAAATTGGGTTGAAACTGATACTTCCCTTGAATAATTAAAGTATCCGGATAGTTAACCCCACACGCCTTAACAGTAATGATCACATGCCCATTCTTTATCTTTGGTGAAGGAATTTCTTCAATTACCAAACTCTCTGGAGGACCAAATTCTTTACATAAAACTGCTTTCATCTTCTCTTTACAGTACCGATAAATTTACCTTCTTTAACAAACTTAACAATCCACCTTAGCTCTCATAAAGTCAATAAAGTATCTTCCATTTCATATCCTCTCCTGCGCGTAATGGAACTAATGCCTCTCCAGCAAAATCAAATTCCATAGGAACCTTCCAATTTTCTTTTATTAATGTAATATTTCCTCTATTTCGTGGTAATCCATAAAAATCTGCACCAAAAAAACTAGCAAATCCTTCTAATTTTTCTAAAGATCCTGCCTGTTCAAAAATTTCTGCATAGAGTTCAAGCGCTGCATGAGAAGTATAGATACCAGCACAGCCACAAGTGGATTCCTTGTCATTTTTAGAATGAGGAGCGCTATCAGTTCCAAGAAAAAATTTTGGGTTGCCACTTATTGCAGCTTCAATTAATGCAAGTCGATGAATTTCCCGCTTAAGCACTGGTAAGCAATAATAATGTGGATGAATCCCACTCTGAAATATTACGTTACGATTAAAAAGCAAATGATGCGCTGTAATAGTTGCTCCAATATTACTGGAAGATTCTGTAACAAACTCTACTGCCTCTTTAGTTGTAATGTGTTCAAGAACAATTCTTAAATTAGGAAAATTTTTAACAATTTTAATAAGAATTCTATCAATAAAAATTTTTTCTTTGTCAAAAATATCTATTTTAGGATCATTTATTTCGCCATGCACAAGCAAAGGCATTTTTTTCTGCTCCATAATTTCTAATACACGGAAGCACTTGGTTATATCAGTAACCCCTGTATCAGAATTTGTAGTAGTGCCAGCAGGATAGAATTTTACACCATAAATTTCTCCGCTTTCTTTAGCTTTCTTAATCTCAGAACTCTTCGTGTTATCAGTAAGGTATAGCGTCATTAGCGGATTAAATTTCATTCCCATCTTCTCTGACAATGCAGAATGAATACGTGAACTATACGCTAATGCCAATTCAGTGGTTATTATTGGAGAATCAAGATTAGGCATGACTATAGCTCGAGCAAAACGCCTTGCAGAATCAAAAATAACTGCTTGCATTTGCTTGCCATCCCTAAGATGCAAATGCATATCATCAGGACGAGTAAAAGTGATTTTATTCAAATTTATACTTACTCTAATTGGTATTTTTATATACTAAAATAGTATTTTAGCACGACAATATTTTATTATTCTAAAGATTATATATGCTCCAATTATATGTATAACCTTCTATTTATTTTTTTAAGAAAATCTTCCTTGACGAAAAAGTAAGGCCTAACTAGTATTAGTATAGAAAATTTTCATAGGAACCTATAATGTTAGATACAAATACTAATACTCAAGAAGGCCTTGCACCTGAATTACAAACTTCTAGTTGGATCAATACTATAGAGCCGGTTACGCTAACATCATTACTGGGAAAAGTAGTTGTGCTCCATTCTTTCCAGATGCTATGCCCAGGTTGTGTGCAAGTTGGTATCCCACAAGCCCAAAAAGTACATAATGAATTTGACCCTGAAAAAGTTGCAGTAATTGGCCTCCATACTGTTTTTGAGCATCATTCAGTTATGGGTAAAGAAGCTCTAGAGGTATTTGCTCATGAATATCGTATTCGCTTTCCAATTGGAATTGATGGATACAGAGGCGACAATAAAGGATTACCACTAACTATGAGTGCGTACCAAATGCAAGGAACCCCAACTCTTATTTTAATTGATAAAAATGGAAGGCTGCGACTACACAAATTTGGCCATATAAGTGATCTAACACTTGGATACTCTATTGGGGCACTATTATCTGAGAAAGATATATCTACAGGTCCATCACAAACATCACCAACAAGCACTGACATTTGTGATGAGAGTGGATGTAAAATTTAAAAAACACTTAGAATTAGAACTTATATTCTAATTCTAACTAAGAAATATTTTATAAGCTGGATTCTTACTCTCATCCCAATAACGATAACCAAGCTGACTAAGAAATTTCTTAAATTTAGAATGACTCCCAGGTGGCACATCCATACCAACTAGTACGCGCCCATAATCGGTACCATGATTACGATAATGAAATAAACTAATATTCCAGTTATGACTCATACTATTTAAAAACTCCATCAACGCACCCGGACGCGAAGGAAATTCAAAACGATAGAGAATCTCATTCTTTACTCCATTAGCATGCCCCCCAACCAAATAGCGTATATGTAATTTTGCCATTTCATTATCACTAAGATCCTCAGTATCTAATCCATTCTTTTCTAGGAGCTTAATTAATTTCTCTGTCTCATTACGATTCCGAACAGATACTCCAACAAATACATGTGCTTCTTTTGGGTCATCATAACGATAATTAAACTCAGTTATACTTTTTGTTCCCAACATTGCACAAAACCTCTTAAAACTCCCAGGTTTTTCGGGAATAGTTACTGACATTACTGCTTCACGCTGCTCTCCTATCTCAGCCCTTTCAGACACATGCCTTAGCCGATCAAAATTCATATTAGCACCAGAAGTTACAGCTACCAAAGTTTTACCTTGAATCTCTTCGCGAGCACAATATAATTTCGCCCCAGCGATTGCAAGTGCCCCGGATGGTTCCAACATTACACGTGTATCTTCAAATACATCTTTAATAGCAGCACATATAGCATCCGTATCAACTAAAATTATTTCATCTACTAATTCACGGCAAATACGGAAAGTCTCCTTCCCTACTTGTTTAATTGCTACACCATCAGCAAATACTCCTGCTTGGGGAAGCTTTACTCGACGACCTTTTTGTAAAGACAGGTACATAGCATTTGAATCAAACGGCTCAACCCCAATAATTCTTACTTCAGGATGTAAACTTTTTATATAGGAAGCAATTCCTGAAATCAGTCCACCTCCACCTATTGGTACAAATACAGCATGCAAAGGCCTAGCATACTGACGTAAGATTTCCATGCCAATGGTTCCTTGTCCAGCAATAATATCAGGATCATCATATGGAGGAATAAAAGTTAACCTTTTCTGTGTCGCAAGCTTTATTGCTTTAGCATAAGCATCATCGAAGGAGTCTCCATGAAGAATTATATCTGCTCCATAGGCCTCAACTGCTTGTATTTTAATATGTGGTGTAGTTACTGGCATTACGATTGTAGCTTTACAATCTAATTTCTGTGCAACCAATGCTACTCCCTGTGCATGATTCCCTGCAGAAGCTGTTACAACACCTCGCTTAAGAGTTTCAGAAGGAAGTTTGCTCATTTTATTATGGGCCCCACGTAGCTTAAAGGAAAATACTTCTTGCATATCCTCTCGCTTTAAAAGCAATTGATTCTTTATACGCTTAGACAAGCCCGGGGCATGATCTAGCGGGGTTTCTATTGCCAAATCATAGACTTGGGCAGTAAGAATTTTTTTAAGGTAATCTATTTTCATTTGTAAAAAAATTTAGGAATTCATAAATATAGAAGAATTTTAGCATGACAAGGACCTGCTTAATATAAGAGTTAATTGTTAAAATCTTCAGATAGAGCTATTCTAATAAGTCGGTCACATTATTTATATAGGAAACCATGACTAAAACACTTAACCAACAAAAACTTGAAGTTGCTAAAGATGCTATTAAACATATCCCTATAGGTAGTATCGTAGGGGTAGGAACAGGCTCTACTGCAAATTATTTTATAGATGAACTAGCCAAGGTCAAGAATAAAATTAGTGGGGCAGTAGCAAGTTCTGAGAATACAGCTCAAAGACTAAATAGCCACCATATTGAGGTATTAGACTTAAATGATGTAAACGATATTCCTGTTTATGTGGATGGAGCAGACGAAATCACTGAGCACTTACATATGATAAAAGGTGGAGGAGGGGCATTAACGAGAGAAAAAATTGTTGCTGCAGCAGCAAAAAAATTTATTTGTATTACTGATGAAAGTAAATTGGTAAATGTATTGGGAGAATTCCCATTACCAATAGAAGTTATACCTATGGCCCGTAGCTATGTTGCAAGAGAAATTGTGCAACTAGGAGGGAGTCCTATTCTACGAGAGAATTTTATTACTGACAATGGAAATGTAATTCTTGATATACATAACTTAAAGATTCTAAATCCAGTAGAATTAGAAATAACTCTTAACCAAATAACCGGTATTGTAACCAATGGCTTATTTGCAAAAAGTGGTGCCAATATGCTGCTACTTGGAACTAATAATGGGGTGCGAACTATAACTATATAATAAGAACCATAATAAATTATTATAACGAACTAGAATATTATTTTTCTTTAAAATCTATAGGTGTCGAATGGGAAGCAGAGAACATATATCTAAACAATTTGATGCAGACCTTCAATCGGTACGAATGAGTGTACTAAAAATGGGTGGTATTGTTGAAGAACAGATTGAACATGCAGTTAGGGCACTTACTACAGCAGATCAAGATTTGATGGAGCAAGTTATAGCAGATGACTATCGTGTCAATGAAATGGAGGTATCAATTGATGAAATTTGTAGCCAGATCATTGCGCGTCGACAGCCAGCTGCTGGTGATTTACGGATGATTATAATGGTAATAAAAATTATTACAGATCTTGAGCGTATGGGAGATGAAGCCGCAAAAATTGCACGCATGGCACAATTAATCTATTCTGATGACCGTATACACAAACCTCGCTTCCATGAAATTAGACATGTTGCCAGTATTGCAATGGAAATGCTAAGAAAATCTTTAGATGCCTTTGCCAGACTTGACGTAACAGAAGCAGCTCATGTAGCTCGCCAGGATGAATTAGTAGATGAAGAATTCCGCTCTATTATTCGCCAACTTGTTACATTTATGATGGAAGACCCACGTAATATTTCTTCTTCTATAGAAATTTTATTTGCTGCAAAGGCCATTGAGCGTATTGGAGATCATGCAAAAAATATGTCTGAATATGTAATTTTCCTAGTGAAAGGAAAAGATGTGCGGCATGTAGGAATCAAGGAAATTGAGCGTGTAGCTCGAAAACAATGAATTACAGAGAAGAAAAAGACACTATGGGAATAATAAAAGTACCTGATAATGTCCTATGGGGTGCACAAACACAACGATCTCTACAAAATTTCAAAATATCAAATGAAAAGATCCCAAATGAATTAATAAACGCACTTGCCCTAGTAAAGCGTGTTGCTGCTAAAGTAAATAATGACTTGGGCCTACTCAGCTCAAATAAAGCTTCTGCTATTATCCAAGCTGCTGATGAAGTGATTCAGGGAAACCATAACAATGAATTTCCATTAGTAGTTTGGCAGACTGGATCTGGCACACAAACAAATATGAATATGAATGAAGTACTAGCTAACCGCGCATCTGAGTTACTTGGCTGTGAACCTGGTACAAATCGAAAAATTCATCCAAATGATGAAGTAAATAAAGGACAATCATCTAATGATGTGTTCCCAACTGCAATGCACATTGCAGCACTACAGGCTATTGAGTATAAATTAAAACCTGCTATTTTTACAATACGCGAAACTCTCAATAATAAATCAGAAGAATTCTCAAATATAATAAAAATTGGGCGTACGCATCTGCAGGATGCCACGCCACTAACTTTAGGGCAGGAGTTTTCAGGCTATGTATCACAAATTGATCACATCTCTAATCATTTAGAATCATCTTTACCACACTTATGTGAGTTAGCACTAGGTGGCACAGCTGTAGGTACTGGATTAAATACTCATCCTGAATTTTCTAAAAAAACTACAGAAGAATTAATAAAAAAGACAAACCTTCCATTCATCACATCACCCAACAAATTTGAAGCACTAGCATCAAATGACGCACTAGTTAATGTACATGGAACACTTAAAACTCTTGCTGTCTCTTTAATAAAAATTGCTAATGATATCCGCTGGCTTTCCTCTGGCCCCCGATGTGGTATTGGTGAGCTAAGAATCCCTGAGAATGAACCAGGTAGCTCTATTATGCCAGGAAAAATTAATCCTACTCAATCAGAAGCATTAATCATGTTATGTTGTCAGGTTATAGGTAATGATGTTGCTATTAATATGGGTGGAGCAATGGGAAATTTTGAACTTAATGTAATGAAGCCACTTATAATTAATAATTTTCTACAAAGTGTTCGCCTACTATCGGATGGAATAAATAGCTTCAACAAAAACTGTGCTATGGGAATAGAAGCTAATGTTGCCCATATTAATAAATTAATGAATAATTCTCTTATGTTAGTAACAGCACTGAGCCCACATATTGGCTATGACAAAGCAGCTGAAATTTCTAAAAAAGCATACAATGAAGGTATCACTTTAAAAGAAGCATCAATTGTATTGGGCTATACAACTTCCGAACAATTTGATACATGGGTGCAGCCAAAAGATATGGTATGAAATTAGTAAAACAGAACTACAGTATAATCTTTATCTAAAGTTTATCTTATATTATTACCTAACTAGGTCAGGCCTAAGGTTTAGCTAATAATGCCTCAAGAAAAATATCTTACAATTACTAACAAGATTACATATAACTTTAACCGCAAAGTAATTTTTCTCTGAACTAATAAATTTACTTAGTAATAGTATGTATTCGAATCCTTCCCAAGTACTTAATACTGACCTATAAAAAGACTCAATCCAGAATAATTATCTAAACCTAAAAAATATACTATATTTACAAGACTCATTTTAGCTTTATACATATACTGATTCTGGTATATTTTATAATTTTATATGCTAAAAAACTGAGGGCAAGAATGGGTAATAATCTATATAAAAAAAGGATTGCTATATTAGAAACTAAAATCGAAATATTTGTTAGTGAACGTCATGAGCTGCTGAAGACAATAGGTGCAGCAGCTGTACTCATTGCTAACCTAGATAGCAGCAAATTATCAGAAGAAACCTGTAAAGCAGCTGAGATACTATCTAATAGCCTAGATAATATACGAGAAGGAAGCTTACAGGAAGCACTAAATGAAATAAAACCAGAACTAATATGAGACTAAGAAGCTAAAATTTCATTTATTATAGTGAAATTACCATTTAAATGGTTACTATGATATTAAAGACTAATAAAATTTATACTAAAACAAAATTTGAATTATTTGAGACTGATTAATGGACATCAATAGCCCACAGTTCTGGGTCGCAGTACTACAAATTATTGCTATTGATATAATACTTGGTGGCGATAATGCAATTGTAATAGCACTTGCTTGCCGAAGACTACCTAAAAACCAGCGTAACCGTGGTATTTTCTGGGGAGTATTTGGTGCTATAGCTCTACGAGTACTACTTATTTCATTTGCATTAACTTTATTAACAATTCCTTTTCTAAAAATTATCGGTTCTATATTATTAATTTGGATTGGAATCAAATTACTTCAACCAAACACAGAAAATAAGGAACCTAAAATAGGTGCTAGTGCAACATTATTAGGGGCAATAAAAACAATAATTATTGCTGATGTTGTTATGAGCCTAGACAATGTAATTGCAATTGCTGGAGCAGCTAAAAATAGTGTCGGTTTAGTAATATTTGGCCTAATAATAAGTGTACCTATCATAGTATGGGGAAGTAAACTAATAATGAAACTAATGGATCGTTTCCCAGTTTTCATCATTATTGGTGCAGGACTACTTGGTTGGATAGCAGGTGATATGTTCACGACTGATTCAATTATCAGTGAATGGGTAAATAATAATGCATCCTTCTTACAATGGCTATCCCCAGTTCTAGGGGTTTCTATAATAGTACTAACCGGGAAATTCCTAGCATTTAAATCTCTAAAAAATAAAACATCTATATCTGATCTTATAAAAGATATAGAGAAACCTTAACGTATTAAGAAAACTATTATTCTAGCTGAAGACATAAATAAAATTTTTAATAAGTGAATGCAGTAAGATTTAAAGCAAATATTTATTCTTCAGAAAGTAACAACTGGTGCCTAAGTTCTTTAAGAAGAGCTTCAGCACTAGATATCTCGTAGAAATCTCCATCTTCGCTCTTTAATGCAATTTCTAATTGATTTATTGCTCTTGGAAGATCCCCCTTACGAATATAAAATTCTGCTAGTGCACGATGTAATAACATGCTATTCCCATCTGCTTCATAAGCTTGTGCCTGTAATTGATATAGACTTGTATCATTAGGTGTGAACCGCAACTGCTGATTTATAAATTTAAGAGCACCTTTTTGATTCCCATCATATAATAAGGCTGTAGCATAATCATAAATTAACGCTCTATGTTGTGGATATATCTTTAACGCTTCCCTGTAAATACGTAAGCCTTCAGAATAACGCCCTATAGAGAATTTAACACGAGCAGCAAGTGTCTCAATCATTGCACTAGAATGTAATATTTTACGCTTAACCTGAATCTCATCTCCCAGTAAATGATTTTCTTGTAATTTAATCATTGTGTCATAATGATCAGAGCCATAAAGCACAGTCAATTCCTCATTTGCTTGTAGGTTATTTCCTTCGCGCATCAATGCACATATCAGCCCATAGCGTTCAACAGTCTCATTACTATAACGCTTCTCTTGCAAATTAGACTCAAAATACTTTACTGCTTCTGAAGGTTCTCCCTCAGATGCCTGTAACTTAGCACGAACCAATTGAAAATCAATGCTGTCAGCAACCTGTTTATATGGTAAACCTTGTATTCGGTTTTCGATATCTGCTATACGTTCATAACTAAGTGGATGAGTACGTAAATAAGAAGGAGCATTACTTTGAAATCTGCTAGCTTTCTGTAAACGCGCAAAAAAAGCTGACATACCAGCTGGATCAAAACCAGCCCTCATTAACACAGATAAACCAATTCGATCAGCTTCTTTCTCATTTGCACGAGTAAAATTTAATTGTGACTGAGCCGCAATGGCTTGAGAAGTTGCCATAACTGCAGTCCCTGCTTGTGGGCTTGCCCGTGATGCCATAATTGCAAGCGCTATAGATGCTAATGTTGTTAGCACACTATATTTTTGACCAGATATCATACGAGAAAGGTGTTTCTGTGTAACATGTGAAATTTCATGAGCCATCACACCAGCTAATTCTGATTCACTTTGTGCAGCTAAAATGAGCCCACTATTGAATCCCATAAAACCACCTGGCAAAGCAAAAGCATTTATTGATGGATCACGAATAGCAAAAAACTCAAATTCTTGATCTGGATGAGCTTCATCAGAGGAAGAAATTAACTTATAACCTAGATTGGTAAGGTATCCAGCTATTTCAGCGTCATCAATATACCTACTATCAGAACGAATTTGTGACATTATTTCTAAACCAATTTGACGCTCTTCATATGGAGAAATAGTAGTTTGAGATACATCACCTAAATCAGGCAACTCATTAGCTAGGATATTCTTAGTACACAAAAATAATAGGAATGTAATAATAAAATTTATTTTCATTCTAATTTATGAGGTCTTTACATGAGTTTATAATGTAAGATGAACAGCTAGATATAATAGTTTGAAGAAATACTACTAAAAACTAATAATAAATGTATTAATATCTATATTTTATATTTAAATCTAAATTAAATTGCGGCCTCATCTAATTCTCCTGTCCGAATTCTTATTACTTGCTCTACAGGTGTAACAAATATCTTACCGTCACCAATTTTACCAGTACGAGCAGCCCTAACAATGACATCTATAGTACTTTCGACAAGTTCCTCTACTACCACAATCTCTATTTTTATCTTAGGCAAAAAATCAACCACATATTCAGCCCCTCGATAAAGCTCTGTATGCCCTTTTTGTCTACCAAATCCTTTAATTTCCGTAATAGTCACACCAGTCACTCCAATTTCATTTAGTGCCTCACGAACCTCATCAAGCTTAAAAGGCTTAATTATGGCTTCAATTTTTCTCATGTTACATTCCCTTTATTTGATAATCTTAGGCTAAAAATTTACACAAAAATTAATTTTACACCTTGTCTTTATATCTAGATGTAATTGGGTAGCGCCAGTTGTTATTAAAACCATTCTGAGTAATATAAATTCCTAAAGGAGATTGGCGCCGTTTATATTCATTTTTACAAAGTAGATTTATAATATGCTGCACATCATCCTTAGAGTAGCCCATATCAACTATCTCATATAATGGTTTACCATTCTCCATATATTCCTCAATAATGCCATCAATAATATTATAAGATGGAAGGTTATCCTGATCTGTCTGATTTGGTCGTAGTTCAGCAGAGGGCATACGCCGAATAATACGCTCTGGAATCACCAGGCTTACATTATTACGATAATTACAAAGCTTATACACTATGCTCTTACTGACATCCTTCAATACTGCCAATCCACCAGCCATATCACCATAAAGTGTACTATAACCTATTGCCATCTCAGATTTATTACTAGTAGTAAGTACAATTGCCCCATATTTATTTGATAATGCCATTAAAATAGTTCCTCGAATTCTTGCTTGTAAATTTTCCTCAGTAACTCCTATTTCATCATGTTCTCGTGACCAATCAAATTTATTAGCAAGCAAATTTAATATTTGATCAAACGTTGAATTAATTGGAAATTCACTATAACGAACACCTAGGGCCTTAGACATAGCACGTGAGTCTTCTAAACTTATACTAGCTGTATATTCTGATGGCATCATTACTGCCCATACTCTATCAGGACCCAGTGCATCAACTGCAATTGCTAATGTAAGAGCAGAATCAACACCTCCAGATAAACCAATAATTACATTAGTAAAGCTATTTTTATCAATATAATCTCTTACTCCAAGACATAGAGCCCTATATATGCTCTCTTCTTGACTCCTTTTATTAGTAGTAACTCCCTCCATAGAAAGGCCACTTTGGAATTCGAAGAAACCTAAGGTCTCAATGAACTCATCAAATTGATTAATGAGTTCTCCTTCATGATTTACTACAAATGAAGCACCATCAAATACTAGCCCATCCTGACCACCTACAAGATTTACACAAATAATAGTTATTCCTATTGCATGAGCTCGTTGACATATAAAATTTTTCAGCAGAATTTGCTTATTAAAATAATAAGGTAATGCACATAACAATATTAATACTTCTGCTCCTTCTTTTTTTGCTGCAACTATATTATTTTCTTGCCATATATCAGTAGAAATATTTATCCCAAATTTTATTCCTTCAGAACTAAAGAGGCACACATCTGAACCAGCTTCAAAATAATAAGACTCTTTGAACCAATTATCATTTAAAAGGTTATTTTTAAAATATGTAGCAACAACTTTCCCGTTACAAATTAATGAAGCAGCATTATAAACACGATTATCAATAAAATAAGGATGGCCTAATAATAGTGTGATCCCATTTATTTCTTTTACTAAATTAGTAAATGTTTTTATACAAGCCAGACGAAACCCATCTAGTAATAACAAATTCTCAGGAGGATAGCCAGATAAGGCTAGTTCAGGCGTGATAACTAATGCAGTATCTTTGTTTCTTGCCTGATTAGTAAAATCAAGAATCTTTTTTGCATTACCAGTAAGGTCACCTACTATACAATTAATCTGAGCAATGGCGATTCGCATGATGCAATTATTAATTTAATTTTTAACTATATAGATGATCATATCAGAATTAATTTTCTTCGTAGATACAATATCATAGCAATGAACAAAATATTAAATAATTGTCTCATTAATAACAAATCTAAGAAAGTATATTTCCACATGTTAGAATAAAACTCATGATTATGCTTTATAAATAACTTTATCATAGAGACATTTCAATGAAATATTGTAGTAATTGTGGAGCTCTTGTCGATATTCTTATTCCAGAAGGAGACACATTGCCTCGCCATGTATGCTCAGCATGTAGTTATATACATTACCAAAACCCTAAGATGGTAGTAGGTTGCATACCAAAATGGGAGAATAAAATCTTGCTATGTCGTAGAGCAATTAATCCTCGCCGTGGTTTCTGGACTCTTCCTGCCGGATTCATGGAAAATTCTGAAACTCTAGAACAGGCTGCTTCCCGTGAAACTATGGAAGAAGCTCATGCCCACGTAAAGATTGGAAACCTTTACGCTATTTATAACCTACCAGCTATAAATCAAGTATATTTCTTATTCCTAGCAAAACTACTAGACTTAAATTTTAAACCTGGAATCGAAAGTCTAGAGGTAAAACTTTTTAAAGAAGAAGAAGTTCCTTGGGATAAAATAGCTTTCCAAGTCATTGGCATGCCTTTAAAGCGTTATTTTAAAGAAATGCATTCAGGTGACCCTAATTTCTATTTAGAAACTTTAGATAATATTGATCACTGCTGAAAATAATAAAAAACTTATCTTCTAATTAAATCTAAATACATGGATTAAATTAAATTCAACCCTCTTTATTATTTTTCAATAACAGTGCCATTTTATATAATTGATTCCTATTTTCTGAAGTAATATCTGAGGTAAGTTTTACTGCCTGTTTTAAAGGAAGATTTTCCAATAATAATTTAAGTGTGTGTTGGGCATGATTACTAATTGCAGTCTTATCTTGCCTTTCTATACCAGAAACAATTAATACAAATTCACCTTTCTGCTGATTAATGTCTGAATTTAACCAATTTAATGCATCACCTAAGGCACAAGTATAAATAGTCTCAAATAATTTTGTCAGTTCTCTACCTATAATTAATTCCCGATTTGCCCCTAATATTTCAGATAAATCTGCAATAAACTCCAATATCCGGTGAGGTGCTTCATAAAATACCAGAGCATATGGTAGGGATTTCAATTCTTCCATTTTATGTCTACGCATACTCTTTGAGGCAGGAAGAAATCCGCAGAATAAGAAATTTGATATAGGAATTCCAGCCACAGATAAGGCACACAATGCTGCATTAGCGCCAGGAATCGGCACCACCCGATAATTACTTCTTACCAGATTAACTAAAATTGCCCCAGGATCAGAAATCCCAGGCGTACCGGCATCAGTAATATACGCAACAGATTTTCCTGCTTTAAGTAAACTTAGAATCTTCTTTGTAGCTGCTCGCTCATTATGTTGATGCAGAGCTATCATTCTTTTAGTAATAGCATGATGTGTTAATAATTTTCTCGATTTTCTTGTATCTTCAGCAGCAATTACATCTACGGCCAAAAGGACATCTAATGCACGTAGACTAAAATCTCGAAGGTTTCCTATCGGAGTAGCAACCACATATAATATACTTTTCTGTATCATTTCTTCAGATATGAATAAAGCTCGTGTTAATATTTCTAGTAATGAGCGCTAAACCATATGATAGCTTGATGCTAGCTCCCATTCCACAAATAAATAAATTTAGAAATTATAAATGTCTATCTTTCTGAACCAACTCCAGTCTATTCTACCCCCTGATCGGATTTATACAGACCCAGTAGATTGTTACACTTATGCTTATGATAATAGTCAAAAAATATTTCCACCTGATATTGTGGTATTTCCACTTAGCTCCGACGAAATTCAAGCAATAATATTATTATGTAATACCCATAGCGTACCACTCACACCTCGTGGACGTGGTACAGGAACTGCTGGAGGAAGCATACCAGAACAGGGTGGTATAGCATTATCTCTTGAACGTATGTTACAAATCACTGTGATCGATCCTGCTAATCGTTTAGTTATAACTGAACCTGGAGTGCTCAATCAGACTGTACAAAATGCAGTTAAACCTTATAATTTTTTCTGGCCTCCTGATCCCTCCAGTGCAGCATATTCAAGTATTGGGGGAAATCTTGCCACCTCTGCAGGTGGCCCCCATGCAGTAAAATATGGCACTACTCGTGATCATGTTTTAGGTTTAAAGGCAGTAACAGGTAAAGGGGAAAAGATCAGGACAGGTTGTTATACGACAAAAGGCGTAGTTGGATATGATCTAACAAGACTCTTGATTGGTTCTGAGGGTACATTAGCAGTAATTACTGAAGCAACACTTAAACTTACACCTTTACCACAATCTATTGGAGGGATCGTTGCTCATTTTCATGATGCTTCAAGTTGTGCTAAAGCAATAGTCTCAATTATGTCTCTCCCACAAATTCCAAGTGCACTTGAATTTCTAGATGAAGGTTCACTTAATCTAATTCGCAGCCGTTCCCCAGAAATACTGCCATATGATAGTTCAGCAATGCTTATGATCGAAGTGGATGGGTCTTACCAAGAAGTAAAAGACACAAGCACTACTATATTATCTGCTTGCCAGAATAAAGGGCTATTACAGGCTGATTGTGTACCTGATTCTGAAAATTTATGGAGAATGCGTAAGGCATTATCACCATTATTAAGGGATATTGCACCAAAAAAAATTAATGAAGATATAGTTGTACCAATTTCCACTCTACCTACCTTCCTAAATAGCCTAACTAAATTAAGTTCAAAATATCAAGTTAGTAACGTTAATTTTGGCCATGCTGGCAATGGAAACATTCATGTAAATTTATTAGTAGACCCACATAATACTGAAGAAATGAACCGCGCTGAAAAATGTTTGAGTGAGATCTTTGATTTGGTAATAAGCCTCAATGGGACATTATCAGGGGAGCATGGTATTGGTATAGAGAAGCGTGCTTATGTTGAACGAGAAATTGATAAAAAAACAATACATTTAATGAAAAATATTAAAAATGTTTTTGACCCTAACAATGTACTAAACCCAGGAAAATTATTTCTATAATTTAGAAATTATATACATTAAATTCTGGCAGATTATAAATATCTACAAGGTATCCTAAACATTTCTATGCTTAACAGGAGAATTAATATTTCACTAAATTAAAAATATTATAAACTCTAAAAAATCTATTAAACAATAATTAGAAATAAAAATAATGATCAACTAATAATGCAGTAAATAATGCTGTCAAATAGAAAATTGAATAACGAAAAGCTGAACGTGCAAGCTGATCACTATAGTTAAGATAAATTTTTACGGCATAGTATAAAAATATAGCATCTAAAACTATTGCACTAATAAGATAAATTAACCCTCCCATTTGGGTTGCATAGGGCATAAGCGTAACAGCACAAAGTATAAAAGTATAAAGAAGCACATTAAGCTGAGTAAATTTATCTCCATGTGTTACCGGAAGCATTGGCATTCCAACTTTAGCGTATTCATGCTTCCGGTAAAGTGCGAGTGCCCAAAAATGTGGTGGCGTCCATGCAAAGATTATAAGAAATAAAAGTAGCGCATCAGCCGAAATCTCTCCTGTTACAGATGTCCACCCAAGTACTGGGGGCATTGCACCAGAAGCTCCACCGATAACAATATTTTGCGGCGTTAAGGGTTTGAGTAATACTGTATAAATAATGGCATAGCCAACAAATGTAACCAAAGTAAGCCACATTGTTAAAGGATTTACCCATTGATAAAGTATGAATAAGCCACTTCCACCAATCAAAGCAAGGAAGAAAAAAGTTTCTGGAGAAGTTACCTCTCCTCTTGGTAATGGCCTACCTCGAGTACGAGCCATAACAGAGTCAATCTTTTGTTCCACTAAGCAATTTACTGCTGCAGCTGCACCTGCAACTAAAGCAATCCCTAACGTACCAAAAATTAATGCATTCAATGGAACTGCACCAGGCACTGCAAGGAACATACCTATAAATGCAGTAAAAACAATAAGAGAAACAACCCGTGGTTTAGTTAAGCGATAAAATTGGTGTAATCGTGACGCTGTATTTTGCCAAGTTATACTAATAGCCATAACATCTATCCTTTATCTTATCCTATTCGTGATACCTTAAGTAATCGCTTAATATCTTTTGCCATTTTAGCCGGATCAATATCTTTTGGAAAACGCATCATTAAATTACCTAATGGATCAATTATATAAATATGATCACGCTGTGAGACTTTTGCTGGAATCTCATTTAATAACTCACTCTCCTGAGCATTCACAAAAATGGTCCCCTTAAAATCTTCGTGAATACTAGTCTCTATATTTTTATTATCATCTATTAGCCAAACTCGCTCTATACGATCCATTTTCTTATTCTGCATTAGCCTTACCTGACGCATATAATAAAGCTGTTTACGACATAACTCTGCACATTCCCCAGAATCTATAACCAACATTACCCATTTCCCACGTAACTGGCTAATACTAAATACCTCACCATTTGTTTTATATAAAACTACATCTGGTAAAGCTTGTTTGATCTTAATTAACTCTCCATAATTTACAGTGGCTGAAGGCGCTCCCCAATAAAACAAGGCATAAGAAACTGCTATAGGCGCAATCATTACTGTTAACAACAAATATAATCGAAGCTTATGCTTTCTCTGGCTGGTCTTTTTTAACATTTAACACCAAATATAATATTAATACCGCCAACGCCATAGAATACCACTGAAATGCATATCCCCAATTTCTACTAGATCCAGAATCAGGCCGGGTCCATTCCCTTTTCAATCCATCATCTATACCCTTTCCTTCTAAAACTAACAACGGCTGCAGCGTAATTCCTGTTACCTTACGATAACGATCAATATGTAAGTTTGCCCAGACTTTCCCCGTCACAATTTCCTTAGAAAGTTCAAGAGTCCTAATTGTTGGCGATTCTACTATACCTGATACCATAACTCTACCTGTAGGAGTGAAAATATCAGGCAACTCATAACGAGTACGTCCAGCAGCAACCCAACCACGATTAATTAAAACATGCATAGAACTCCCACTTAATCTTATTGGCGTGATTACTTGATAGCCTACAATACCCTTATTTACCTTATTATCTAAAAATATTGTATGATCAGGAACATATGTTCCTTGTACCTCAACCTTACGATACTGATAATCTTTTAGTTTAATTGGTGTCGTCGGTATCGATATTACTGGCTGCTGTGAAAGTTGATTTAACTGTGCCTGGCGGGCCTCTTTCTCCTTGGCTCTAGAAACTTGCCAGTTACCTAACATCATAGTTAAAGTAACAAAAAATATAGCAGCAACGGTTGGCCAGAAACTTACTCTAAAATGCCAACGAAAAATAGTCATTGGTTAGAACACTATTCTCGGCTAAAATTCTGCCCAGAACTTAAATTTATAAAACAACTGGAGTCAATCTTGAAAATTATTGCAGCCGTATTTTTTCTTTTCATATTTTATAGCCTTGCAACCGCATTATTCTTCATGATCAGAGACAAAGGTCAGAGTACACGTATGGTTAAATCTCTTACTGTACGAATTGGCCTATCAGTTATTCTTTTTATTATCCTTATGGCAAGTTATCATTTTGGCATCCTTCCTAATAGCTAATAGACCAATCCATATACATACTACTCTTTCTACTTTTATAATAAATAAACAAATACAAATAGACCTAACCATACCACATCAACAAAATGCCAGTACCACGATACCCCTTCAAATCCAAAGTGGTTTTCTGGTTTAAAATGGCCAGCTAACACTCGAAAATAAATTACTGTTAACATTATAGCGCCAAGCGTTACATGAAAGCCATGAAACCCAGTTAGCATAAAAAATGTAGCGCCATATGCTCCAGTTGTAAGCTTCAAATTAAGCTCTGAATATGCATGCATATATTCATAAATTTGACAGCCAATGAATAGAGCACCTAGTGCTATAGTTAGAAATAGACTCCATTTTAATTGGCTTCGCTTATCTAGTTTAATTGCCCAATGTGCCCAAGTACAAGTAACACCAGAAGTTAGCAGCAAAGCCGTATTAAAAGCCGGCAAACCCCATGCTCCCATTGGGGTAAAAGGATCAGTTATCGCTGGGCCAGCTGTTGGCCATCCAGCTGTAAATTCAGGCCATAACGAAGTTCCATACATGACTCCCATATCACCTAGCCATGGAACAGATAACACCCTCATGTAATATAGCGCCCCAAAAAAACCGGCAAAAAACATAACTTCTGTAAAAATAAACCAACTCATACTCCAACGAAAAGATGTATCCACTTGCTTATTGTATTTGCCACCTTCACTCTCGCGTGATACATCACCAAACCAACCAAAAAGCATATAAATTAAAATTGCAAACCCTACAGCTAGCAATCCATAGCCAATTGGAAGTTTATTGACGCTAAAAGCAGCACCAAAACCCATAAAGAATATGGCTATAGAACCAGTAAGGGGCCATGTTGATGGTGTTGGAATATAGTAATGATTTGCTTCTTGGCTCATGCTTATTCTCCTGCGTATATTTTAATTAATTCTCAATTTGTTATTAAGTTAACTATTAACAGTAATGTCCCAACAAATAGAGCAGCACCGATAATCCCACCAATTACTACTTGCTTCATTGTTAATAATTCTACATCTGCAGCATGATCTGTATGCTTTCTAATACCAATAAAAGCCCAAAATACTGCCTTTGCAACTTGTAATTTTCCTGCTTTAGCAGGTTTAATAATATCCTTCAAATTTTACTTACTGTATTTTCGCTTAAACTTAAGCTTTTCCCATTACTAAGACCTATCTCAAAAAAAGTATATGAGATCGATAGAGTAGCAATATCTTTGGGAAAGTCAGTTCCAATTAGAAATTGAACCGGCATTTTCCGTACTTCATTTGGTTTCAAAACTTGCTTAGTAAAACAAAAACACTCGAGTTTTTTTATATGCTGTGCAACCAATAGAGGTGCATAGCTTGGAATTGCTTGTCCAGTTACTTCCCGGTCTGTAGTATTTTTAATTTCATACATCACCTCTACCAATTCACCTGGATGCATTTTAACTGTTGATTGCAACGGCCTAAATTTCCATGGTAAACCACGAGTATTTGCATCAAGTTCAACTGTTAGCAACCTTGTTGTATCTATCTTTTGTTTTTCTTCCAGTAAAACATCAGGCTGAAGTAAATTATCTAATCCAGCAACCTCACAGATCTTTTTATAAAAAGGTATCATCGCATAACCAAAAGCAAACATCACCATAGCAATTACTAGTAATTTCTTTAGCATTACTAGATTTAATTTTGCTAAGCTCATCCCCAGTGTTTAGAGACAAATGATACTGTAATCATACCTACTATTGCCCAAAGAACCAGCGCAGTCTTAATATTTTTACTGCGCTTGGCCTTTGATTCACGATCCTCCATACTTTATTTCACCTGTGGCGGAGTTTCAAAACTATGATACGGTGCAGGTGATGGCAAGTTAGTAAATTCTAACGTATCAGCACTTTCCCAAACCTCATCTGTTGCCTTTTGCCCACCACGCACACACTTGATGATAACGTATAGGAATAACAGCTGACTAAAGCCAAATCCAAATGCACCTATGCTTGAAATCATATTGAAATCAGCAAACTGTAAAGCATAGTCTGGTACTCTACGAGGCATCCCTGCTAATCCCAAGAAATGCTGAACAAAGAAAGTAATATTGAAGAAAATCATAGAACACCAAAAATGTGTCTTTGCCAAACCTTCATCATACATATTACCTGTCCATTTTGGTATCCAGTAATAGGTACCCCCAAAAAGGGCAAATAGAGAACCAGATACAAGAACATAATGAAAGTGAGCTATCACATAATAGGTTTCCTGCAATTGTATATCTACAGGCACTACTGCAAGAACTATTCCACTAAATCCTCCAATAGTAAACAAGAAAATAAAGCCAATAGCAAATAACATAGGCGCTTCAAATGTCATTGACCCACGCCACATTGTAGCCGTCCAGTTAAATACCTTTACTCCCGTTGGAACTGCGATCAACATGGTTGCATACATAAAGAATAGCTGAGCTGTAACTGGCATTCCTACCGTAAACATATGATGCGCCCATACGATAAATGAAAGAATCGCAATAGATGCAGTCGCATATACCATAGATGAATAACCAAACAATCGCTTACGGGCAAATGTTGGAATAATATGAGATACAATTCCAAATGCCGGCAAAATCATTATATAAACCTCTGGGTGACCGAAGAACCAAAAAATATGTTGGAACATAACCGGGTCACCACCACCAGCAGCATTAAAGAAATTAGTGCCAAACTGACGATCCGTTAATAGCATGGTAACAGCACCTGCTAAGACAGGCATCACTGCAAGAAGCAAATATGCAGTAATTAACCAAGTCCATACAAATAATGGCATTTTCATCATTGTCATACCAGGACAACGCATATTAAGTATAGTTGTAACTATATTTATAGATCCCATTATTGATGAAGCACCTAATATATGGATAGCAAAAATTGTCATATCCATACCCATTCCCATCTGAGTAGATAGTGGTGGATATAATGTCCAACCACCAGCCGCAGCTCCACCTGGTGCAAAGAACGAACTAACCAATAATATAGCTGCTGGCGGTAATAGCCAAAAACTCCAATTATTCATACGAGCAAAAGCCATATCTGGAGCACCTATCATCATTGGTATCTGCCAATTAGCAAACCCAACAAAAGCTGGCATAATTGCACCAAATACCATCACCAAACCATGTAAAGTTGTAAGTTGATTAAAAAATTCTGGTTCTACAACTTGTAATCCTGGTTGGAATAACTCAGAGCGTATAGTTAAAGCCATCACTCCACCAGTTAAAAACATTGCAAAGCTAAACCAAAGGTATAACGTACCAATATCTTTATGATTAGTAGTAGTCAACCAACGCATGATTCCACTAGGTGGGCCATGGTGCTCATGTTCATGCGCCTGGTCGTGATCAGGATGGTGTACTGCAGCCATAATATTCTCCTCGTTCCTTAATTTCTAAATGCTTTAATTTCTGAAGGTTGTACTATATCCGTTTTATTACTCCAGGAATTACGTTCATAGGTAATTACTGCAGCAAGGTCTAGATCTGATAAGTGCTTATAAGAAGACATTGCAGAACCGTCTTTACCATTTACTACTATGTTTATATGGTCAGCTTTAGGACCAGTAGCAATTTTTGAACCATCTAATGCTGGGAATGTTCCTGGTATACCTTTCCCAGTAGCTTGGTGACATGCAGCACACATTCCTGCATATACTTTTTCGCCCTTAGCTTTTAGTTCATCCATTGTATATTCTTTATTGGCATCAGCTGCTGCTGCCTCGGTTGTTTGTGCTTGAGCAGCCACCCATTGAGTATACTTTTCTTGTTCCATCACCTCTACAACTATTGGCATATAAGCATGCTCTTTACCACAAAGCTCAGAACATACTCCACGATATATACCTGGCTTTTCAGCTTTAAACCAAGTATCGCGTATATAACCTGGAATGGCATCTTGTTTTACACCAAGCTGCTGTACTGACCAAGCATGAATCACATCATTAGCAGTAGTAAGTATTCGAACCTTCTTCCCAACAGGTACTACTACATTATTATCAACTTCCAGTATATAGTGTTCACCCTTTGGAGCTTCATTTCTAATTTGCTCTCTTGGAGTAGACGACCTACTGAAGAAACTAATTCCTTCTCCTTCCCCAGTTAAATAGTCATAACCCCACATCCACTGATAACCTGTAGCTTTAATTGTGATCTCTGGTGCTGATGTGTCCTTCATATCAACAACCGTCTTTGTAGCAGGATAACCCATACCTATAAGAATTAAAACTGGTACGGCTGTCCAGATAATCTCAACAGTTGTACTATGGTGAAAATTAGCAGCCTTGTATCCTTTAGATTTTCTATGATTAACAACAGAATAGAACATTGTACCGAATACACCAATAAAAATTACCACACAAATGTACATAACATATAGATGTAAATCGTACATCTCTGAAGCAATTGCTGTGTTTGGCGCCGGTAAATTAATAGTACTCAATTTTTCAGCTACCACCACACTTGGGTACATAAAAAGTGCTGAGACCCATACCAGTATAGCCGTTACTTTACTGCCCATATCTCCCCCCGCTTAATTTCCTCACCTTAATATTTATAATTTTCAGTGCGAAATATAAATTTATTAAATCTTTCTTTACCAAGTCTGCCTTATTTTTATCAGTTAATCAAATACTTAGATATTTGCATGCCAGACTTAATATAACCAATTAATCCTTAATAAAACCTACTATTTAAATATTTGGTTGCTTGCTAAGCTTACTAAAATAAATAGCTGCGAATTTTAACACGACGGAAATAGCCACACAAGCTTCAATTTTCCTTTACTTGTATTCCTAAAACATTTTACTAGCTCATGTCAGAAATAATATTTTTACAACATATGCACTACTATTTTAGATTAGTCGTTGCCCCGCATATTAAACCAAGCTTGAGTATATAGATATCAATGCAAATTTATAGCTACAATCTTTACCTTTACCTATATAATTTAATTACTTTTACTTTAAAAACAAGATAAAAAGGTTACCAATATCCTATTTGCGGATGTAATATACAGCAGGCTAAAACTAATATCAATATTTCTTACCAATTTCCTAGATTTTTATTCTTTATGCAGCTTGAACAACGTTCCTATTTTCGAATTTTATCGAAACCAGAAAATTAGTAAATCATTTAAAATTAAAGAAAACCAAACATTAAATAGCATCCTATGTTTTAATTAGCTTCATAACGACCTCTTCATATATTCAATAATTTACGCAATTAAATCACTTCAATTTATTTAAAGAAATTTAATAAGTTGTTCTTTTAAATTACGAGGATTGTAATGGAGATAAACTCTAGAAAAGAAAGATATAATACGAATAAGCTTTATAAAAGATTAAGACGCCAAGTTAGCTTGGCCATCTCAGATTTCAATATGATTGAAGAGGGAGATAAAATTATGGTATGCCTATCTGGTGGAAAAGATAGCTATGCACTACTTGATATCTTACGCAACCTTCAATCACATGCACCACTATCATTTGAACTAATTGCTGTGAACCTTGACCAAAAGCAACCAGGCTTCCCAGAACATATATTGCCAGAATATCTATCTAAAATTGGTATTCCTTTTCGTATTATTGAGCAAGATACTTATAGTGTTGTAAAAAGAGTTATTCCTGAAGGCAAGACTACCTGCAGCCTATGCTCGCGATTAAGACGTGGGGTACTATATCGGGTTGCCACTGAAATAGGTGCGACTAAAATTGCATTAGGTCATCACAGAGATGACATTCTTGAAACTTTGTTTCTTAATCTATTCTATAGTGGAAAACTTAAAGCCATGTCGCCTAAACTAATAAATGATACCGGAAAACACATTGTTATTCGTCCACTTGTTTATTGTAAAGAAAAGGATTTAGAAAGATATGCAAACACCAAAATATTTCCTATTATTCCATGTAATCTATGTGGCTCACAGAAAAATTTACAGCGCCAAACAATTAAAAATATGATGCAGGAATGGGATAAAAAGTTTCCTGGAAGACTAGAAACCATGTTCACTGCATTACGTAATGTACAGCCCTCACATCTGATTGATAATTCACTTTATGATTTCCAAGGCCTCTAAGTTAATAACAAACATATAATCAAATTAAATGATTTTTATAAGGAAACAAAAGTAATTAAATCACTCCTAAATTAGACCCCAAATTATCTTAAAACTTGAAACGAGAGCTAACAACAAACTTTAATTCTCAAATATATAGAGAATCGGAATAAATTTATTTCCTTTAAATCTGCTATCAAGCATCCATCAATAAAGTCACATGTTATATACGCTTATTTCTATAATATGGAGGAATTAAAAAGAATGTGGCAATAATCAAAATTGAATATATTAAATAAATTACTGTAAATATCCATTCTTGTAGATCATAAAATAGCATATAGTGCAACCACCTTTGAATGAATCCTTGATCAGATTCAAACTGTCTTAAACTATCTTCCCATATTGTAAGAGGGCAGGGCATACCAAGCAAAGACTCTACTACCACCACAGAAATAGCAGCCAGATGAATGTAACGAAACCAGACATTTCGTACAAAGTCTACCCCTAACCTTGCTCCAATCCAAATTATTGGCAGCCCTCCAACTACAAACAATAAAAATAAAAAATGGAAAATAAGAATTACATCAGCAAACAACATATTGTTTATATTGCCACCTATAATAGGTGGTCTATTAACCCTAATATCAAAAAAATTAAAATTCCTCCCTATATTTATATGCTACAAATACCCTGACAAACTATGTTGCTGTAGAGCCCATCTCACATGCTCACGCACCAAAGGAGAATTATCATTATATCTGGCTTTTAATGCATCAAATATTTTCTTAGAATGTGAAGCATTTCCTAGTCCCACAGCTAAATTACGAAGCCACTGCTCATGCCCAATTCTTCGAATTGGACTACCAGCAAGTTTTACATAAAACTCTTCTCTACTCCAATTAAATAATTCCACTAAAGATGAACTATCTAAACCATTACGCACAGCAAAATCTTTTTCTCTGGTAACTACAGCATATTTATTCCAAGGACAGGCCAGCTGACAATCGTCACACCCATAAACCCGATTCCCAATTAAAGGGCGCAAATGTTCTGGAATACTACCTTTGAGCTCGATAGTAAGATAAGAAATACAACGCCTTGCATCTAATCTATAAGGCTCTATAATGGCTTGGGTAGGACATATATCAATACATTTTGCACAAGTGCCACAATGATTATTAATCGGTTTATCTACAGGCAACGGTAAATCAGTATATATTTCTCCAAGAAAAAACATTGAACCGGCCTCACGTGAAAGCAAAAGGGTATGCTTTCCACGCCACCCAAGACCAGATTTTTGTGCCCACTCCACTTCCATAACAGGAGCACTATCAGAAAATACACGATAATTAGAATAACCTATTTGCGTAGTTATTTTATTAGCAAGCTTTTGTAATCGACCACGTAATACCTTATGATAATCTCGACCAAGCGCATAGCGAGAAATAAAGGCCTTATCACGATCTTTTATCACTTGCCAGCTATTTTTTATATTAGGTGACAAATAATTCATGCGTACCGATATTACCCGTAAGGTGCCTGGTAACAATTTTTCTGGATAAACACGTTTAATCCCATGTTTTGCCATATAATGCATATTGCCGTGATACCCTTTACCTAACCACTTTAAAAGGCCTGCTTCAATGTGTGATTTTTCAGATGTAGCATCTGATATACGGACTTCTTGAAACCCAAGCTCTTTACTCCAAATTTTTATATTATTTGTAACTGAAGTAAAATCTATAAGCTGATAATTGGAAATATTCTTTTGCATAATTCTCATCATAACAATTCTGTTGCATCATGCCACCTTATAAATGAATCAGTAACACTAGACTTTGGTGCAAAGGTATCATCTATACTAAGTCCCGGGCTTATTATTTTCCTAAAAGGTAACCTCGGCGCGGGAAAAACAACACTTACAAGAGGGATATTGCAAGGCTTAGGCTACAAGGGGCAAGTAAAAAGCCCCACATATAATTTGGTTGAACTTTATAAAATTTCTAGGTTATACTTCTATCACTTTGATTTCTATCGTTTCACTGATCCCATGGAATGGGAGGAGGCTGGGTTTCGTGAGTATTTTAATAAGGACTCTATTTGTCTGATTGAATGGCCTGAAAGAGCAGAAGAACTATTACCCATACCAGATATAGAGATTTCTTTTACTATAAATAAGGTGGGGCGCGATATTGAAATGCAAGCCAGTACGGAGGTAGGCAGGCAGTGTTTAAAAAATTGGAAAATCCAAAGAGCTCATTAACTAGGATATCATCCGATTGTCCAAAAATGCTTCTTTTAGCGAAATTTTATTTTATTTTTACAGTAACATTATCACAATTAGCTTTAGCTACTAATACTGTTTTTGCTGATACAACAGTTAACTCTACACGTATATGGCCAGCATCAGAATATACGCGCCTTACCCTAGAATCAGATACATCAATAGATTACTCTCTTATCTTGCTTAAAAACCCAAATCGGGTTGTGCTAGATTTAACAAATGTTAAGCTTTCCTCTGAAATTAAAAAGCTACCTAACAAAATAAGTACTAATAATTTATATATTCGTTCAATCCGTATTGGCAAATTTAATAGAAAGACCTTACGACTTGTCTTGGATCTGAAAAGCGAAGTCAAACCTCAAGCATTTGTTCTTAAACCTGTAGGAGATTATGGCCACAGATTAGTACTGGACATTTACCCTATTACTCCTCCTGACCCCTTAATGGCATTAATAAATAAAGGGGCAGTAAAATCAGCACAAGCTAATGCTTCTGAACATATCCAATCTGACAGAAAATCAAAATTAGCTGCGGCTAACAAAAAAGAAGCCGTTTCAACTAAGCGGATTATAACCGTTGCAATTGATCCTGGTCATGGAGGAGAAGATCCTGGGGCGGTAAGTAAAAAAGGCACACATGAAAAAAATATTACTCTTGCCATTGCACGAAAACTAAAAGCCAAAATAGATGCTGAACCTAATATGCAAGCCGCATTAACTCGGGATGGAGATTACTATCTTTCTCTCAGAATGCGGCTAGAAAAGGCAAGAAGACTTAATGCCGATTTATTTGTATCAATTCATGCTGACGCTTTTGTAAAACCTCATGCAAGGGGCTCTTCTGTATTTACATTATCTGAACGTGGAGCAACTTCTGCTGCTGCTCGATGGCTAGCAAAAACTGAAAATGATGCGGATCTAATCGGGGGAGTAAATATTGATACTAAAGACCCATATCTCAACAAAACACTTCTGGATCTTTCATTATCACAAACAAGAGAAGACAGCCATAATCTAGCAAAAGAAGTATTATCAGAGATTGGCGAAATAAATCATTTACATAAAAGCCATGTAGAACAAGCTGGCTTTGCCGTACTAAAATCTCCTGATATTCCTTCTATCCTAGTAGAAACAGCTTTTATTAGTAATCCGCACGAAGAGAAAAAGCTTCGGAATAAACGTTATCAAGACAAAATGGCTAAAGCAATGCTAGAAGGAATTAAGCGCTATTTCTCTAAAAATCCACCTTTATCACGCTCAAAAATAGTAAAACTAGAGTAATTTAAACTAAAAGTATTTATAATACCTTTAAATAGATTTCTAGCAGTAACGTCACTTCTACGCCATAATCACCACATCAGAATTTCAAAGGTACCCCTGTGGCAAACGAAGATTTATCCAAATTAAAAATTGATAGAAATTGCGCTACTAGAACAACTAGTCGCAATAGAAAGCCAAAATCAATAGCTACGTTTGTAATTGTTATTACACTAGCACTATTTTTGTTTCTATATTTTAAAAGTATAACCCCTATTGAAATAGAGTCTGCTACTGTTACAACAGCCTACCCCTCACAATCATTCACACTGCTTAACGCCACAGGATATGTTACTGCACAAAGAAAAGCAGCTGTAGCATCAAAAGCAACCGGACGTGTTGAATGGCTTGGTGTAACCGAAGGCAGCAAAGTAAAAAAAGGAGAGGTAATTGCACAACTTGAGAACAAAGATGTCTCTGCTACAATGAAACAAGCTGCAGCTAATATTAAAGTTGCCGAGGCAAATCTTCAAAAAGGGAGAGCTGAGTTAATAAATGCAGAAGCATCACTTAAAAGAACAAAGAATTTATTAAAGAAAAACTTTATTTCTCAATCTAGATATGATGCAGCTGTAGCTCATTTTCGTACTTCAAAGGCTGCCGTCATTGGTCACAAAGCTGCAATTGGTGCTGCCAAAGCAGCATATCGTGTAGCACAAACTGCTGTAGAGCACACATTAATACGGGCACCATTTAATGGCGTAGTGCTAACAAGAAGTGCAAATATTGGTGATGTAGTTACACCTTTTTCTTCTGCACTTAATGCAAAAGGCGCTGTAGTAACTATGGCAGATATGGACACACTAGAAGTTGAAGCTGACGTATCCGAATCAAATCTGCATAAAGTAAAGCTAGGACAGCCATGTGAAATTCAATTAGATGCATTACCTGAATCACGATTACGTGGTGTTGTACAACGTATAGTTCCAACAGTAGACCGCTCAAAAGCCACTGTACTTGTAAAGGTAAAATTTATTGATCATGATCCCAATATTTTGCCAGAAATGAGTGCAAAAATAGCATTTCTTGAAAAAGAGGTTCCCATGAATCAACGCACGTCCCGTACTGTCATTCAACCGGATGCTATAGTTAAAAAAAATAATCAAAAAGCAATCTTCCTTATCAAGGAAAAAAGAGTAATTAAAATACCAATTGAGACAGGCCGAAAAATTGGAAATATGATCGAAATATTAACAGGACCTAAACCAGGAGACAAAATTGTATTAAATCCGGACAATAATCTTGAAACAGGAGATATAGTTAAAACTGTCTCAAAATAAATGCAACCTTAATAGAATGGAAAAATTTTCAGAATCTATTATCCATATTAAACACCTTTCAAAATCCTATCGCCGAGGTGAACAGATTGTGCCTGTATTAACAGATATCACTTTTGATATTCCTACAGGAGAATTCGTTGCCCTAATGGGGCCCTCAGGCTCTGGTAAAAGCACTTTACTTAATTTAATTGCGGGAATTGATACTCCTGATAGCGGAATACTAGAGGTAGGGGGGGAGAATATTACCCTTTTATCTGAAAGAGAACTGGCTGATTGGAGAGCTGCCAATGTCGGTTTTATTTTCCAGTTCTATAATTTAATGCCGGTATTAACAGCATTTGAGAATGTTGAACTTCCATTATTATTAACACGACTTTCATTTAAAGATCGGCAAGAACGTGTAGAATTAGCTCTAGAAATGGTTGGACTCTCCGATCGAATGGAGCATTATCCTTCTGAACTATCTGGTGGACAACAACAACGTGTTGCAATTGCTCGTTCCTTTATTTCTGATCCAGTAATATTAGTTGCAGATGAGCCTACAGGCGACTTAGACCGAAAATCAGCAGAAGAGATTCTCGCTATACTTGATCGTCTAAATAAAGAGATGGAAAAAACTATTATCATGGTTACACACGACCCCCATGCAGCACAAACCGCTCATCTGACTCGACACTTGGAGAAAGGAGAACTAGATGTTAGAAATTAGTTCATATAAGTAGAAATAATTACTCTATTTATTTTTTCTTTGTATATACGCCACAAGAAATGCACTTCCTAAAACTTATTCTCCGTAATACTTTACGCCATAAATTACGAACTGGCTTAACTATTCTTGGCATTATAGTAGCAATAGTAGCTTTTGGGCTATTACGTACAGTAGTAGACGCATGGTACTCAGGTGCTGAGGGTTCCTCAGAAACACGATTAATTACACGTAATGCTATCTCACTAGTATTTCATTTGCCGATAAAATATCAAGACAAAATAAAAAAAATCCAAGGGGTTGCAGAGGTTACTCATGCCAGCTGGTTTGGAGGAATATATATAACTGAAAAAAATTTCTTTCCACAATTTGCAATTGATTCAAAAACTTATTTTAATGTGTACTCTGAATATATTATTCCACCAAAAGATCTAACCGCTTTTATAAACGATCAAAAAGGTTGTGTAATAGGTCGTAAGATTGCAGACATATATAATTTAAAAGTAGGCGATACCTTGCCTATACGAGGAACAATTTATCCAGGTATATGGAAATTTACTATACGTGCTATATATGATGGTATTGAAACAAAAACTGATACCTCTCAATTTTTCTTTCACTGGAATTATCTAAATGAGTCAAAAAAAAGAGTAATAGCGCGTTCAGCTAATACTACTGATTGGGTAGGTGTATACGCTATTAATATCTCAGAACCAAATAGAGCATCTGAAATATCAAATGAGATTGATAAGCTATTTAAAGATTCACTTGCAGAAACTCACACAGAAACAGAAAAAGCTTTTCAACTAGGATTTGTTTCTATGACTGAAGCAATAGTGGTGGCAATTCGAATTGTTTCATATCTAGTCATTTTAATAATCCTTGCTGTCATGGCTAATACTATGGCAATGACAGCACGCGAGAGAACAAGTGAATATGCCACTTTAAAAGCATTGGGTTTTAGTCATGGTTTTATCGCAGGATTAATTTATGGAGAATCTCTAGTCATCGCATCCTTAGGTACATTAATTGGTATTTTATTAACTTTTCCAGTGGCCTCTATGTTTAATGCAAAGGTTGGAACACTTTTTCCCGTATTTGGAGTATCACTGGAAACAATTTATATGCAAATTATTGCTGCAATCTTAATAGGAATATCAGCAGCATTTTTACCAGCATCACGCTCTGCACAAGCTTCAATTGTAGAAGGATTAAGAAATATAGGATAAAAAATAATGAACAAAAAATATGACCATACCATTCTCATACATAATTCGTAACTTAATAACTCGTAAACTTACCACACTGCTTACAGCTGGTGGGATGGCGCTTGTGGTATTTGTGTTTGCAACAGTATTAATGCTAGAAGAAGGCCTTAAAAAGACCTTAGTAGAAACAGGCTCCCCCGATAATGTCGTAGTTACAAGAAGATCTGCTGAAACTGAGATTCAGAGTATCATAAACCGTGATCAAGCAGCTATTGTTGAGAGCCAACCAGAAGTTGCATATGGAAACAACAACATACGATTAGCATCAAAAGAATCTGTTGTGTTAATCTCTCTAACTCGCCGGGAATCAAATAAATCCTCAAATGTATTAATCCGGGGGATTGAACAAACTGGGGCTCTGCTACGCCCACAAGTTAAAATTATTAATGGGCGCATGTTTAAGCCAGGGTTATCAGAAATAATTGCAGGTAAAAGCATTGCGGAAAGATACAATGGTGCAGGAATCGGTGAAAAATTATATTTTGGAAAACGCGAGTGGACAGTAGTTGGTATTTTTGATGCGAATAAAACAGGTTTTGATTCAGAGATCTGGGGTGATGCAGATCAATTAATGCAAGCATTTCGTAGGCCTGTATACTCTTCAATTATACTAAAACTAAATGATCCAAAAAATTTTCCAGATATTAAAGCACGTATTGAAGAAGACCCTAGGCTAACCCTTGGTGCAAAAAAAGAAAGTATTTTCTATGCCGAACAATCACAAGTACTATCGAATTTTATTCGTTATCTAGGGGTGGCATTATCAGGATTTTTTTCTGTTGGCGCTATTATAGGAGCAATGATCACTATGTATGCATCAGTTGCTAACCGTATTATGGAAATTGGAACACTGCGTGCACTTGGATTTCGTAGAAATAATATCCTATCTGCTTTCCTAACAGAATCATTAATTCTTGGGGCAATAGGCGGAATAATTGGCCTAATACTAGCATCATTCATGCAGTTCTTGACTATTTCAACAATGAATTGGCAATCATTCTCTGAACTAGCTTTTGGCTTTACATTAAATTCTACAATAATAATAAAATCTTTTTTATTTGCATTAATTATGGGATTAATTGGGGGATTCCTTCCTGCAGTAAAAGCTGCCCATATAAGCATTGTAGAATCTTTGAGAGCAGTATAATTTAATATTAAAATTGTTTGCCTACTCGTAAAATACAACAAGTATTTTCTCCCTGTTGGCATGAAGATACTTATTTAGACTATAATTACAATATCACATTTAAATTAACTGTTGATGATGTAAATTTACCTATCTATTTTGATTCTTATGGAGATTATCTATGAAAACATCTGCAATTTTTTATCATGCTGGTTGCCCTGTATGCATTGAAGCAGAACAGCAAATAGCTGAAGCCCTAGATACTAACCGCTATGATGTACAAATCGTACACTTAGGGGAGAAAAAAGAACAGATTGAAACAGCTGAAGCTGCTGGAGTTAAATCAGTTCCAGCAATAGTAATAGACGGCGCTCCTTTCCATATAAACTTTGGCGCCCCAATGTCGGCACTAAAAAGCTAGGAAATAAGCAAACAACTATATGCTTACCTTTCTTCTTAAGAAATAAAAAAGTCTCATTCCGTGCCCTAACAAGAGGCACGGAATATCTACACAACAGAATTTGCATAAATTTAATACCATATTCATAAACTATCATTTTACATTTCGTACTCATCTGCAGGAGAATATTATGCACAGCAAAACTTATATCGCTTTGAACTCTATTTTTATAGTGGCATTAAGTTTCACCTCTATTAGTTCTGCATCTGATATAACTTCTGTGTCGAAACCTACCAACATAGATAGGACCATGCTTGCCTATGCTGATCTAGCAGAAGCTGACAAATCAAAGGGAGCAAAAGCAAGTGGTGGTGGATATGGATTATCTTTAATGGACAAAAATAAAGATGCCAAGGTCAGCAAGGAAGAATTCTTAAAGTATAATGAAACTATCTTTGATAAAGTAGATGCCAATGGTGATGGGTCTGTTGACAAAGAAGAAGCCGATAACTATGTATCAAAAAACAGGCCAAAACCAAGCTCAGGTCATTAATGACCATACTAAGCCATAAATAACCTTTTATTTAATTAAAGCTATTTAATGAAAATATTTACTATTTAAACTCTAATAAACATAACTATTATCATCCCCTCCTTCCACTAACTTACCTTATTCTAGATCAAGTTGCAGTCATTCATATTTACTTTTCAAATATTATTATAAAAACACTTGCATTTTTTTTTTAACTAACTAGAATTATAAAAACGACTAAAATTATTAAACTAACTACAGTTAGTTCTAGTTGTCCTAATTAACCACTATATATAGTGGTAACAAAACCAAAGAACGATCAATTAAATTAGTGGGAAATCGCAATTTTCCTATATAAAAATAATAGAATAGGGGAGGTAATCAAACATGCAGTTTGCGACAGAGAGCACCAGCTCCACAACAGCATCTAGTTACAGCCCATCACCTAACTCTCCTTACCAAGACTCAAATTACTCTCAATATAAAATTATTCGGCGTAATGGCGCAGTAGTTCCATTTATGCCAAACAAAATATCGATTGCACTGACTAAAGCATTTATTGCTGTTAATGCTGGCCAGAATACTGTATCTGCTAGTGTACGAGAAACTGTACTTCACCTAACAGGCAATGTAATTAGCGCACTAATACGTCACCATCCTGTAAGTGGTACTTTTCATATAGAGGATATTCAAGACCAAGTAGAGCTTGCTCTAATGCGTTCTGGCGAACATGATGTAGCGCGCGCATATGTGCTTTACCGTGAAGACCGAGCTCGGGAACGAGAAAAACAAAAAAATAATATTGAAACAGACACATCAACAAATACTCTAAATGTGCTAGAAAATGGTAACAAAACCCCATTAAATAAGAAATTATTGCTGGCATTAATTGATTCTGCATGCATAGGTTTAGGAGATAAAGTAAATAGTGAATTAGTATTAAATTCTTCACTAAAAGATCTGTATGATGGTGTTCCTATAGAAGAGGTAAGAAAATCAATCATCCTTTCTGCAAGAGCCCTAATTGAAAAAGAACCAGCCTACCGCTATGTTACTGCACGGCTATTGTTACATAATATTCGCCTAGAAGTATTAGGAGAAGAAGTAACTCAACATGAAATGACATCACGTTATTCTGATTATTTTCCTAATTTTATTAAACATGGAATTGATTCAGAATTACTAGATAAACGTCTAGCCAAGTTTGATATTGCTCGCTTAGCAAAAGCACTTGATGCCTCCTGTGATCTTAAGTTTGATTATCTTGGACTACAAACTTTATATGATCGCTATTTTTTACATGTACAAGATAAACGTATTGAACTACCACAAGCATTTTTTATGCGAGTAGCAATGGGCCTTTCTATTAATGAAGATGACCGTGAAGCAAGAGCTATAGAATTTTATAAAACTCTATCAAATTTTAATTTTATGAGCTCCACACCAACTTTATTTAATTCTGGCACCTGTCGCTCTCAATTATCTTCATGCTATTTATCAACAGTACCAGATCATCTTAAAGGAATCTTTGAATCAATTAAAGAAAATGCCTTACTTGCTAAGTATGCTGGGGGATTAGGAAATGATTGGACTTCCGTACGAGGAATGGGTTCATATATCAAGGGGACCAACGGAAAATCACAAGGCGTTGTGCCATTTCTAAAAGTAGTTTCTGATACTGCAGTAGCAGTAAATCAAGGTGGTAAACGCAAAGGAGCCGTTTGCTCATATTTAGAAGCATGGCATCTAGATATAGAAGAGTTTCTTGAATTACGTAAAAATACTGGTGATGATCGTCGACGGGCTCATGACATGAATACCGCAAATTGGATTCCAGATTTATTTATGAAGCGAGTAATAGAGAATGATGAGTGGACCTTATTCTCACCTTCAGATGTACCAGATCTTCATGAAAAATTTGGGAAAGAATTTGAAAAATCCTATATTACTTATGAAAATAAAATTAAAAATGGTAAGTTTGCTGGCTTATATAAAAAAATATCTGCAACGCAGTTATGGCGAAAAATACTTAGTATGTTATTCGAAACTGGACATCCATGGATTACTTTTAAAGACCCATGTAATATTCGCTCACCTCAGAATCATATAGGTATTGTACATAGCTCTAACCTGTGCACTGAAATTACTTTAAATACAAGTGATCAAGAAATAGCTGTATGTAATTTAGGCTCTATAAATTTAGTAGCACATATCAAAGATGGAAAATTAAATATGCATAAGCTTCAAAAAACTATCCGCACAGCAATGCATATGCTAGATAATGTTATTGATATAAATTTTTACCCTGTAGAAAAAGCACGAAACTCTAATCTTAGGCACCGCCCAGTAGGATTAGGTGTCATGGGCTTCCAAGACTGCCTACACATGTTACGTATCCCTTATGCCTCTGAAGAAGCAGTAGAATTTGCTGATCGCTCTATGGAAGCAATAGCTTATTATGCCTACTGGACTTCTACTGAAATAGCTGAGAAACGTGGGCCATATACTTCATATAAAGGAAGTCTATGGGATCAAGGTGTCCTACCACAGGACTCCCTTAATATCTTAAAAGAGGAACGTGGGGGATATGTAGAAATAAACAGCACGTCTACGTTAGAATGGGATAAATTACGAGAACGTATAAAAAAATATGGCATGCGAAACTCCAATTGTTTGGCTATTGCGCCAACTGCAACGATTTCTAATATTATTGGTGTATCTGCCAGCATTGAACCTACTTACCAGAATCTCTATGTAAAATCTAATTTATCAGGAGAATTTACCATCGCTAATGAAGCTTTAGTAGAAGACTTAAAAAAACTGGGGCTCTGGGACGAAGTAATGATTGCTGATCTTAAATATTTTGATGGCTCATTAAGCAAAATAGACCGGATACCAGAGAATATCCGCAAACTTTATGCTACTGCCTTTGAAATAGACCCGCAGTGGCTAATTGAATCTGCAGCAAGAAGACAAAAATGGATAGATCAAGCTCAATCACTCAATATATATATGGCAGGAGTTTCAGGTAAAAAATTAGATGAGACTTATAAACTTGCGTGGATACGTGGACTAAAAACCACTTATTATCTTCGTACATTAGGTGCAACATCAACCGAGAAGTCTACAGTCAAAAAAGGGGTACTTAATGCAGTTCCAACAGATGGGGAGATAGCCGCCACAAATTTAGAGACAACAAAAGATATACAGTACTGTGCAATAGATGACCCTGAATGTGAATCTTGCCAGTGACACAAGAATAAGAGGAGAAAATATGCTGACATTTGAAAATGAAGAAACCCAATCTGAACATCTAATAAATGAAAAAATATTAAATAATGCACAAGCACGAACAGATTCTAATCTAAATTTACAAAATGATAATTCTATAGCTAGTACAAACAATGAAAAGTCTACTGATAACAATAACAGACGTGTATCTGTAGAAGATAAAAAAATCATTAATTGTCAGTCAGATGTCAACCAACTCGTTCCATTTAAATACAAATGGGCCTGGGAAAAATACCTGGCAGCTTGTGCAAATCACTGGATGCCCCAAGAAATTAATATGAGCCGCGATATTTCACTATGGAAAGACCCTAATGGGTTAACTGAAGATGAGCGTCGGTTAGTTAAACGTAATCTTGGTTTTTTTGTTACTGCTGATTCACTAGCAGCTAATAATATTGTACTTGGAACTTACCGTCACATCACCAACCCAGAATGTCGTCAATATTTATTACGACAAGCCTTTGAAGAAGCAATTCATACGCATGCTTATCAGTATATTGTTGAGTCTCTTGGGTTAGATGAAGGTGAAATCTTCAATGCCTACCATGAAATAGAATCAATCCGCGATAAAGATGAATTTCTTATCCCGTTTATTGATACACTTACAAACCCACATTTTAAAACTGGAACACCAGAATCTGACCAGCAGCTATTAAAAAGTTTAATTGTATTTGCATGTATCATGGAAGGAATGTTCTTTTATGTGGGGTTTACACAAATTCTAGCATTAGGCAGACAAAACAAAATGACTGGATCAGCAGAACAATATCAATATATATTACGTGATGAATCTATGCACTGTAATTTTGGCATTGATGTAATTAATCAAATAAAGATGGAAAACCCACATCTTTGGACAAAAGAATTTCGTGCTGAAATTAATATGCTTATGAAAAAAGGGGTGGAACTAGAGTACCGTTATGCTGAAGATACTTTGCCACGTGGTGTTCTAGGTATGAATGCGCCAATGTTTAAAGAGTGCCTACGCTATATTGCTAACCGCAGATGTCAACAAATTGGTCTAGACATTATTTATCAAGGAGCCAAGAATCCATTTCCATGGCTATCAGAAATGATTGATTTAAAAAAAGAGAAGAATTTTTTTGAGACTCGTGTAACTGAATATCAAACAGGTGGGGCACTAAATTGGGATTAAATTAAAGAATATTTATGTAAAATTGATCCACAAGAGCTTTATCATGATATGTTAAAGAAAATTATAAGCCACATCATATTATTATAAGTAGTCCATATGGTTCGGTTAATATTAGAACATTAAAAATATTAAAATTTATGATCCAAAAGAGAAATGAGGTTATGTTAAGATAGCATTAATTTAGGATCTGACGTACGCTACGAATACCATGCTGCAAAGTATAAAAACTATGCTGCATAAAAAGAACTACCGCGCAATTTAGGAAAAAATATCTAATAACTATTAGGTACATTATAATTGAGCATGTAGTAAGGGGTGGTAAAAGTAACGAGTAATAATCTTATCTAATTTTAATTTGGAGGTTGAAATG
>CEUQ01053230.1_pt1 | contig 47404 bp, 49 predicted proteins | sample 361491 | NCBI WGS metagenome assembly CEUQ01 (sample SAMEA2622796, study PRJEB7988) | marine metagenome | biome: marine biome (ENVO:00000447); feature: marine epipelagic mixed layer (ENVO:xxxxxxxxx); material: "saline water (ENVO:00002010), including plankton (ENVO:xxxxxxxx)" | depth 120 m | reverse complement strand
TTTTTTTGGGATTTAGTGTGTAAACGTAATATATTAAAGTCTAAATGAGTTGGGTGAAAAAAATCTTAATAAAAACAAATTCTTATAGAAGCGCTCTGTGGTTAGCGTTGTTTATGCTTTTAGTATGGTATGTTTTCGTCGGTCACACCTACTCTTTTGTTCGAGTATGGGGTAACAGTATGTACCCCTCTTACCATAATGGTGAGTCATTAATTGTAGAGAGAACAAAAAACGACTGGCAGCCCCAAAAAAACGATATAATTATTTTCGATGACGGAGGTTGGCCTTCTGGAATGTGCAAGCGGATTATTGGTCTGGAGGGGGATCATATCGAATTCGGATCAGGAGTAATAAAAATAAATCACGAACCGCTCTTGGATCAAATTGATACTCAAATAAGAAGAAAAAAATACAATTATGTCCGCGAAACTGTGGTTACTGTACCAAAGGGATTCGTTTGGGTTATAGGCGATAACAGAGAAGATTCTTGGTACGGCCTAGTCAAAATAAAAGAAATTACAGGTAAAGTAATTATCTAACTCCAGATACTTGTACTCCAACCTTTTTAGGCGGTTTTCTGTTGCTCTTTACGATAGGGATTTCCTTATCTGATTCTGCTAATCTTGTTACTTCTTTTATGAATTCTTTCCACACTCTGTCGTAACTTGGCCCCTCGCCGTTTATTATTTGTTCTTTAGCGTAACTTGCTCTTTTATCAAAGACATAATTATAGGCTAACTCGTATCTTATTTTCGTAGACATATGTATATTGTATTACACTTCTTGGTAATTTTAAATGTAATATATAGTATGGAAGAAATAGTCATAAATGGTCTACTTGTTGAAATAGAAAATGAGGGTGATAATCATTGGCGAAATAAAAAAATTTTAATACATGATGTAATAGATAGCGGGTTGGAAGGGGAGGAGGTTGCTGCTATCGTAGCTTATCTTTATGACGAGGGCTTTATAGAAGATAGAAGAATTGAGTTTGAGGTAATAAAGCCTTTAGAATAATTCTACCCCCTTTACCGCTCAGTCTCCCAGTAGGCGTCATAGCAAATCCATTCACCTTTTTTTGTAGAAGGCATTCCTTTCTTATTTACTTTTTCGTAAACAATTACTAATTTTAGAACCCTTTTCCCCTTGTAGTAGTAGGGGTATTTTATGATATTATTTTTGTAAGTGCCAGTTTCTTCCCCGCGTTCATTTAAAATTGGAGTTGGCTTCCCTTCAAGGCGAAGCTCTGGCTTGAAAATCTTTTTAACATAGAGGCATCTTCCGTGCAAGTTCTTCTCTATGTATGGCTTGGTTTCGACGATTAGCGGGAAATTAAATTTATTTAAAACTAACTCTACTTTTTCTTTCGGTAGACTTCGCCAAGGGCGGATCTCTACTTCGTAATATTTGTATGGATTAGATGGTTTATATTCTCGAAATCTAGGGTTATCAGTATGAAAATGCGGCGGAACAGCTTCCAGAGCAAGACTCGTTACTATTGTAAGTACAAGAATGTATTTCTTCATACACCCATTATAGTAATTACTTAATAAAGTGTCAAGACTAAATTATACGGAACGAATATCGTAAATATTTACCTTAACGTGTTCTGAATTTTTTAATATTAAAATATTTTCTTCATCAAGAACCCTTGCTACGCGACCTCTCCAACCGCCCTCTGTTAAAACTTTGACTTCTTTGCCTACCATTTTCATAAGCGGCTTCATTCGATTATCTGGTGTTTTATTACTCATATTTCTAATATTATTGTGTCGTTTACTTTGAATTGGGCAGCACTAAAGCCGCCGTATTTTTTGATAGTATTTTGAAGGGGCGCATCGTCTTTCAAGGCGTTCAAAAGCATGATTTTATACACATGATCCCTCTGGCTGATCCTCTGCTCTTTTTTGCATTTGCATCCGACATTAATGTTGTGGTGCATATTCACAAGTTCGTCGCCAAATGGCATCACCTGCCTTATAACCTCGTTATCTTCTAAAAACTCTACAAATTGAGATGGGTCATTAAAAATCTTCATATCTAATTATCTGACTTATGCATCAAAATTTTAAATAAAAAATACTTTATTATCGAAAAATAAAATACAATAAAGAAACTTAAAAATGGACTCCACAAAACCCAAGCATGATCCAGTATTGCAGCCGCCAAAATTGACAACCAAACGCAAAGACATACCGGACAAGTTATAAGTCTAACATAAAAAGAGTCATGTTTTAAAGCTAAATGAGCAGGAAAATCAAGCCCCATCTTCTCTGAGATTTGAAAGCCTTCAAGCTTAAATCCTAAAAGCCTTGCGTATTCTACAAACGCATGCGTTTCAAACCAGATAATTAACAAAAATGAAATGGCAAAGGTAGCCAAAAAAACATTTTCCCAAACATATAAGCTAAAATAATATTCACTCATCGTTCAATTTGTTCACATTCAATTCCATAAAATTTAAAAATGTCTAAAGCCTTAATATCTCTATTGTAGACCTCTGAATAAAACACATAAGGTATTTCATATGCCGCTATCATAGTAGCGCAATAAGAGCAAGGCAAAAGCGTAACGCCTAGAATTTTACATTGACCTCTTTCAACACTAGCAAGACAGTTGGTTTCCGCATGAATCATGTATGGTCTTCGGGTGTCTCGGTCCTCCCAAAAAGAAGGTTCAACATCTTTACCGGCCATCAGTCCATTGTAACCTAACCCTAAAACTTCTCCACTCCACCCTAGCGCGCAAGCCCCTACCTTTTGATAGGGGTCTTCGCTCCTAGTCGAAGCAGTATGAGCTAGATCTATTGCGTATTCCGCCCATGTTGCCCTTGGCTTCACGGCTTACGATAAACAACGCTGGGTCTACCAGTCTTAGGTTTAACTCTACCACAAACCTCTAGCTCTCCATGATCAACAGCGCGATTAATTTTAGCATGCACTGATACTCTAGAGATTTTTTTATCCAGAGAGTCATGAATTTCTTGAGCCGTGAATGGTGCTTCTGGCCAACTAACGTCAACGCTAGGACGACCCCGTTTTGTATTATTTGAACTATCTGTATTCATTAATGCCTATTATAACCCAATCTTAATTAATGGCAAGCTTTTTTTTGAATTTGTATAAAAAAATTACCATCATTAAGTATATGACAGTTTTAGAGGCATCAGAAAATTTATTTCAGTGGTTTTCCAATAACGATTATTTCGAGTTAAATAAAAACCAAAAATCTATCAACCCGATCTCAGAAACCATAGAGCAAGATCGAGTTGCAATCATGTTGGCTCTCGAAGATCTAGAAAAGGCTGAACTGGTCGCGTCTAAAACTCTAGAAGACGGTTCTGTTTGCTGGGTTTTAAAAAAACCTTTTACCTCATTTGAGCAAAACGTAAACATAACCCCGCCTACAGCCATGGCTTTATCTCAGATTATAAACGATGCTTGTGACCATATAGGAGATGATACGGATAGATGTGACCCAGCGATGCTGGAAGAAAAAGATATTAGAACACTAATTATATTATATAATCACGGACAGAATTTAAATATACAAGAATAAGTATTGACACAAGGCTAAAACGCTGTTAGGTTATTTAAAAGGTTCAAACCCTTTTAAGCTCGCTGAGAGAAATCAGTAGAGTTTTAGCTTTAGTGAGATTTTAAGAATCAGGGCATTGGTAGCTGTCCACATCTAAAGTTTATACCTAGATTTACTCTATAAAAAACTGATAGGTAATTCCTATCGCATCACCCCGGCGTGTTGTGGGTTGTCGTTGTAAGGAGTTTTTAAGCACAGTTTCTCCACCTATACAAAGGTAAACGGTCTAACTTAGAGTTAGTTGTCGCTGAAGGTGCCATCAGTTTAATAACAGGCCCCATGAAAGAGAAGGCATACACAACCCCCTTTACAGGGGGTTTTGTCTTTTTCCCTGAAAGAGATAACACACACGATTTGAATTTTGTTAGATTAATTTTTTTTATAACATTAAAATATAAAGATGAGGATAAGCATATGGTAATTGGATTAGCAGGTGTGGCTGGTTGTGGTAAAGATACATTCTTTGATGTTCTTGGTGAAAGCATGAGCGTTAAACGGGTTTCATTAGCCGACGCTTTAAAACAAGAAGCGAATGAATGGACTTTGAAACACTACGGTATTAATGCTGTAACTTGTTCACGAGAAGATAAAGAAAAAATTCGACCCTTCTTAGTTTTGCATGCCGGAATGAAGCGAGATACAACTAATGGTAGACATTGGATTGACTTAGTGTCAAGAAAAATAGCAATCAATAATTCAGACTACACAACGGTTATAACTGATATAAGATTCAATGAATACGAGAATGATGAAGTTAGTTGGCTGAAAAACGAACTGAATGGAAAGCTGATTCATATTAGGCAGTGGGTTGGGAGACCCGACCCTAACGAAGGAGTACTTGAAAGAATATATAAAACACCCGCTAACTCAGTAGAAGCAATGAATGATCCTAAACTTCAAGAAGCCGCAGATTACAGAATAGATATAAGAAGAGTAGAGGGTACAGAGGAAGATGTAAAGGCTGCGATTAGACCAAAAGTAGAGAAGTTTATAAAATGGATAAACAATGCTTAAATTCTTCTATTGATTTTTTGTTTCCTAGAGATAAATTTTCTACGAAGATGAAGTGTACTCCTCTCGTTTTAGTCAAGGGGTCTTTCCCGTCTTACATTAAGGAAGAAAAAAAGAAACTCGTTCCTAGTAGCTCTTTCAGTGAAAGTGAGAATAAAAAATATAATTTCATATGCAGTATAGTAGAGTTACAAGACTGGTTATCTGGTAAAACCTTAGTCGCTCACTGCTTGTTTGATGAGGAAAACTTTAGGTCCTGTAACAACCTAGAATCTAAATTGCCTACAAAACAAACTTTCCATATTAAAAAAAATAAAAAAGAAGCTTCCACTTTTTTAATGACTCCCGCTCGTATTTTAACCAATAATCACATAGATATACTAGATTTTCAAAAACAAAACTCAAGCAAAAGATTATCTCATAATGAATACTATGGTATAATTTACAAGTGGTTAAAGAAGACTTAGAATTAATAAACGAAGTAAAAGATAAATCTTGTGATGATAGTTTAAATGAATTAATAAACCGTCACGCACCTTTATGTTTTGACATCTACAACAAATACTCAAAAACACTAAAAGCCTCAGGAGAACTCATAGATAATATAGAGTTAGAGAAAAATTATATAATATACAAGGCCGCTCTTTCGTTTAATCCTGAAAAGGGAACGAAATTTTCCACATGGTTAGGTAACTTTACTAGATATTATTGTTTAAATATAATAAACACGAAAAAGAAGTACGTCCCCATGGATAACGATATACTCGCCACAATGAAAGAGAAAGATGGGGAGCATCAAGAAAAACCAGTGGATCAAGACCTTCAAGATTACGTTATTAATATTTTAGAGAAGATGAAAGATGAAAGAATTAAAAATGTTTTTAAGCTTAGATATTTTTCAGACTTCAATAAGAAAAACACATGGGTGGAAATTGGTAAACTAATGAACGTAAGTCCTCAAACAGCAATCAACTTACACAATAGAGGAAGAGTTATGATTGCAAAAAAAATAAACAGCAAGTTAATGGCAGATACAGTATAAAAGAGTTGACAATAATTAAATACTAATATATAATGCACATTATGGATAATACCACAAGTAACAACACAAGTAATAATGAAGAGCTCGGTGCTCTTTGGAAACGTCAAGCCAAAAATGGCGGACAAACATATCTAGCTGGTCACTTAAAAGGCGGAGACTTTGGTGATGAAGGAGTGAAGGTAGTTGTATTCTCGAATAAGAATAAGACTAACGAGCGCGCACCAGATTTTCGAATCTATAAGTCCAAACCAGTTGGGACACAAACACAGCAAGCGGAAACCCCGCAACAAACAGATGAAGAAGAGCTTGTATAGATGAGCTTTTCTCTACATCTACCAGTAAACGCTGTTTCTTTCGGGCAGATATCTACTATCTTCCTGAGAGAGGCGTTTAAGAGGGGTGAAACTCCCCCACTATTTTTGATTGGTGACAAAGCTGATATAAACACCCAGAATACCCAAGAAGGGTTTGGCGAGTGGCTTAATCAGCTTTTGTCATCATCTTACATTAATCATTCCCGAAAAAATCCTACATTTAAATTATGGCATATCAACGGGTCAATGGACTCATATAGCGAAAAACAGTTATTGTTAACATTCTACGAGCTTGATTCACCAACAAAAGAAGAAGTAAACATTTTAAAAAATCAAGCTAAAGTACTCGTAACCTCTAAATTTACAGAGGGGGTTTTTAACTCCCATGGCATCAATGCTTCTTCCATTCCCTTAGCGTTTGATGCCTTTAATTTCCACAAAACAGAAAAAAAATATTCTCCAGACGAAAGAATTACATTTACTCTATGTGGTAAATTTGAAAAAAGAAAACACCACGCTAAGATTTTACAAGCTTGGGCCTCTAAATTCGGAAATAATAGAAATTATTTTCTAAATTGCGCTTTATATAATCATTTTATATCACCAGAGCAAAATAATGCTATGGTTGCTCAAGCCTTAAACGGTAATAAATATTTTAATATAAACTTTCTCGGTTACATGGAGAAAAATAATTTGTATAATGATTTTCTCAATGCTGGCGATATCGTAATAGGTATGAGCGGCGGTGAGGGATGGGGGTTGCCAGAATTCCATTCTGTTGCACTCGGTAAACATTCAGTAATGTTGAACGCTAACGCCTATAAGGAATGGGCAACCCCCGAAAACTCTATTCTGATCGAACCCAACGGTAAAATTCCTGCGTACGACAATCAATTTTTTCACCAAGGCGCACCGTTTAATCAAGGTAATATTTTTGATTTTAATGCGGACGATTTTATCTCGGGTTGTGAAGAAGCAGTCAAGAGAGTGAACTCTAACAGGCTCAATATTGAGGGTGAAAAACTCAAAGAAAAGTTTACAGTTGAAAAATACTATGACGCCATAATGAGCCACCTAAAGGGCTTGTAATGAAAAATGCTCTACTTTGCCCATTTAAATATAATAAATTAGGAGTAGACTGGTCCCCACAATTAGAATGGGTAGCTCAAGCTTTAATATCTGAAGATATAAATGTATTAGTTCACGAGGAGCTATCTTTTAAAAATGATTTAAATTTAAAATTCTGGAAAGATGAAAAAATTTACTTAAGTGTTTATAATCACTGCGATCTCCCAGAAGTAAAGTTTAAAGGTTTCCCATTAAGCGAATTAGTTTGGTTTTTTAAACCCACCGTACCCGATCAATTTAGCACGAGTCTAGATGAACTAGGCTACGGATCGTATTCCTCTATTACCTACGATAAGCCTAATTATAACGAGTACACTGAGGCAATTGTAAACGAATTCTACGAAAATAGGGTTAGCGAATGCAAGTCTTCACACGCTTGTAAATGGGGGCAAGGTCACTTTGAGGAAATAGATTTACCTCATGAAGATTATTATTTAATCATAGGCCAATGTGCGGGAGACTCAGTGGTTAATAGACAAGATTTTGGAGGGTATTGGGAGAAATTAGAGAATATTATAAGAGAAATAGTTACAGTAGATAAATCTCGAAAAGTATTAGTAAAACTACACCCATACACAAATGGTCCTATAGAGAACCCTAATCAAACCAACACTATAGAGCCGATAACAAAAAAATTTAAAAAAATCTCCCCACTAGTCGAAGTTTACTCTGATCATTCTTCCATACATAGTTTTCTACCCAATGCGCGCGCCGTATTTGTCGGCAACTCTGGGGCTGGAATTGAAGCAATGATGTATGATAAGCCCATAATATCTTTTTGTTTCCCCGAGTATCATTGGGTTACCTACGACTTAAGAAAAACCTGTGATATTTGGTCTGCCCTTGATTTAACTTGGTTCGATTTGGTCGCCCAAAGAAAATTTTTATATTGGTATATGGAAAAATATTGTTTTTACGATTATAATACTGCTGAAAGAAGAGTGAAGGAATTACTAGAGGAAGAAGTAGAATATAAAACTTTATTTTTATAATGCCTATTTATTTATTTAAAAATCCAGAGACTGAAGAAGTCATTGAGGTTCTTCAAAGCATGAAAGAAGAACACAGGTATACCGACTCGAACGGTTTGGAGTGGGATAGAGTATTTACTTCCCCGAACGCCGCTGTGGATTGTTCTCAGGATGGATCAATGGAGTCTTTTATGAAGTACACCAAAGACAAAAAAGGAACAATGGGGGAAATATGGGAAGCGAGTAGGGAGGCTAGCCAGATAAGAGAAAATAGAGAAGGAAAAGACACGGTTAAAAAAGAGCATTTTAAGAAATATAGTGAAAAGCGGCGAGGTATGAAACATCAACAAGACGAAAGTTAATACACCAAGATTACTAATTTATTTTTTTCTTAAGTCAGTTAGTATTTTTTTCTTTCTTCATAATTAAAATTCATGTAATATAACTATACTTCAAGGTAGCAAATGGATAAAAATTTACAAGTTAAAAAACGGAACGGTAGACTCCAGAAAATAGACATTAATAAAATTAACTTCTGCGCGGAGCGAGCATGCACTGACCTAGACTCTGTTTCTGCTAGTGAGGTTGTACTTGACGCTCATGTGCAACTATACGATAAGATCACCACCAAGGAAATTGATCAAGCTTTAATAATGTCCGCTAGATCCAAAATTGAGAAAGAGCCTAATTACTCCTATGTGGCCGCAAGACTTTTACTAGGCAACATACATAAAGAAGTTTTCGGTGCGTCCGTAGACAAGGATGGCTTCGATCATCAATATAGACTTTCATTTATTCGTAATATAAAATATTTAGTTAAACAAAATCGACTAAATAAAAAATTACTAGAATATGATTTATCAACCTTGTCTCAAGCTTTGCAGTTAGAGAATGACTTCAAGTTTAAATTTCTGGGACTACAAATATTATATGATAGATATTTAATCCACGAAGGTGGCCGCCATTTAGAATCCCCTCAATCATTTTGGATGAGGGTAGCGATGGGACTAGCAATAAACGAAAAAGAAAAAGAAAAAAAATGTATAGAATTTTACAAAGCTTTATCCGAGTTTCGACTATGCTGCTCAACTCCCACGTTATTCAATAGCGGTACAGTCAGAAGCCAGTTGTCTAGCTGTTACTTAAACACATTTGATGACTCCATAGACGGTATCTTTGATGGAGCTTGGCAAGAAGCTAGAAAATCTAAATTCGCCGGAGGCCTCGGGTTCGATGTCTCCAACTTTAGATCTTCCGGTTCTCATATCCAAGGAACGAATGGAACCTCTAGCGGTTTAGTGCCTTGGCTAAAAATATATAATGATCTTTTAGTAGCAGTTAATCAAGGAGGTAAGCGTCCCGGCGCAGGGTGCGCGTACTTAGAGCCTTGGCACTTAGACATAGAAGAATTTTTAGATTTAAAAAAGAACACGGGTGATGACCGCCGCAGATGTCACGACATGAATACCGCTAATTGGTTACCGGATCTTTTTCTAAGGAAAGTCCAATCTGATGAAGAGTGGTATCTGTTTTCTCCGTCGGATGTTGACTTACATAATTTTTGGGGGAAAGAATTTGATAAACGGTATAACCATTACTGTAAAATGGCGAGTGCTGGAGAGATTAAAAACTTTAGAGTAATAAAAGCAAAGGACTTGTGGAAAAAAATGCTAAGAGCATTATATGAAACGGGTCACCCATGGATGACCTTCAAAGACAACGCGAATTTTAGATACTCAAATGCACATAAAGGAATAATAAATAGTTCTAATTTATGTACGGAAATTTTCTTACATACAAAACCATCGAAGTATGACAAAGGAGAAAAAACAGAGGTAGGAGAAACAGCCGTCTGCAATCTTAGCTCAGTTAATTTAAAGACTCATTTAAAAGAAAATGGTAAGTTAGATTTTAAATTATTAGAGAAAACAATAGCAACTCAAATGAGAATGCTTGATAATGTAATAGATTTAAATTTCTACCCAACCAAAGAAGCAAGAAATTCTAACCTAACTCATCGCCCAGTAGGTGCGGGAAGCATGGGCTGGGCCGACGTATTTTATTCTTATAAGATAAATTTTTCCAGCGAAGAAGCTGTAAAGTTTTCAGATGAACTATACGAGTTTATATCATACCATTGCATATTAAACTCCAGCAAACTTTCGAAAGAAAAAGGTCATTATGAATCGTACGAAGGTTCTTTATGGGAGCAAGACGTGCTGCCTATAGATACTTATAAAAATCTAATGGATTATCTAGGTGAAAAACCTATGATTCACAGAGGCAAAAAATTCTGCCCAGAAGTAGACTGGAAAAAAGTAAGGAGTAGTATAAAAGAATATGGAATGCGTAATAGTAACACTATGGCAATTGCTCCAACCGCAACCATCTCTTACATTCAAGGCTGCTCTGCTTGTATTGAGCCAGACTTTTCAGTATTGTTTATATATGAGAACAAGAGCGGTAACTTAACCATGGTAAATGAATGGTTTGTTAAAGAATGCAAAAAAAGAGGTATCTGGAATCCACAGTTAATAGAAATGATTAAAGCTACAGACGGAGACTTGAACCGCCTAAACGGTGATATTCCTCAAGACCTAAAGGAACTTTTTTGCACAGCTTTTGACCAAGACCAATTTAAGTTAATAGATAATGCTGCAGCGAAACAAAAATGGATAGATATGGGGCAATCATTGAACCTATTTAATAAATCAACTTCCTTAAAATACTTGAATGATTTATATATTTATGCTAGAAATAAAGGATTGAAAAGCACATATTATCTAAGAAATAAGAGCGCAAGTAAAATTGAAAAATCTACGAATACACCGATGAAGGAGATAGAAGCAAAACATGAAATGATCGGAGAAATGGTTAACGCCTGCTCTATAGACGATCCAACCTGCGAAAGTTGCCAATGAGTAAAAGTGGTTTATTATTGGGAGAAGAAGTTGCTGGAGTAAATCAAATTTTACCCCACAAGCACAAACTTGCTTGGGACCTTTTTATCAAAGGTGTTGCAAATAATTGGTCTCCAGCGGAAATAAATATGTCGGACGACATAAATCAATGGAAAGGAGATAGTTTATCCAAAGATGAAAAATTACTTGTTAAAAGATGCCTTGGTTTTTTTGCTGGAAGTGAGTCCTTGGTTGGCAATAATCTTTTACTTACTGTCGCAAGATGGGTGACGGACGCAGAATGTCGTCAGTATATACTTCGTCAAGCGTATGAGGAGTCTTTACATAACTGGACAGTAGTGACTTGCTGCGATTCTTATGGATTAAAAGTATCAGAGGTTTACGAAGCTTACAATAATGTAAAGAGTATAAAAGATAAAGATGATTTCTTGATGCAAATAACAACAGACGTTAATCGCTCAGATTTCTCTACTAAAAATATAGAAGGCAAGAGGGAGTTTTTACGAAATTTAATTAGCTATTATATCGTCTGCGAGGGCACTTTCTTTTTCAGTGGATTCGCAATGCTTCTTGCTTTAGGTAGGCAAAACAAACTGCCCGGGCTTTCTGATCAGATTAGATATACTCTTAGAGACGAGAGTCTACATATTCAATTCGGAACGTATTTGATAAATACAATAAAAAATCAATACCCATCGGTGTGGACAAAAAAATTCGAAGAAGAGACTATTGAGCACATTAAAAAAGCCGTTGAACTTGAGGTGGCTTACGCTCATGACGTTCTTCCTCGTGGCATCCTCGGCCTGAATGCTGAGATGTTTGTCGATTACATGCAATACATTGGTAATCGACGCCTTGAAGGAATTGGCATCGACTTCCGTTTTGATAGCGATCAGAACCCATTCCCATGGTTATCTGAAGTTGTCGACACGGGAGCGATGACCAATTTTTTTGAAAGAAAAGTCAAAGACTACCAAAGTTCAGGTACTTTGGAGGACGACTTTTAAAATACAAACACATATGAAAACACTAGTAACACTAACTGTAGGGGCGCTACTTTTGGCGTCAGGTTGTAGCACTGGGGTCCAACTTGGTCCTCAAGCTAATAAGAAAACATGCCTCAATGGTTCCGTAGGATGGAATCATGTGAGCGTAACACTTCCTTTGGTCTCTGTTGACGCAAAGGTAGTCAAAACAAAGGAGTAGCTTTCGCTACCAGATGGCAAACCTCTCGGTTAAATACTGAGAGGTCTTTTTTTTGCTTTTTTATTTCCAGTGGTGTATCTTCCAAAACAGAAAGGGCGATACGATCAATGCGATTATTATTATTAAGCTATCCATCTTTTATTTTCCTTTTTTGCTCTTTTAAAAATTGTTCGTCTGGTTTAAAAGAAGCTTCACATTTACTACAGGTTAGAATTTCTTTACATTTATAATCTTGAAGCTTACATACTTTATACTTGTCAAACAAGCCTTCTTTACAACCACAAGCTACGCTCATCTCCTTTGTCAGTCGGAGACGTGCATGCGCGCACGGAGCGCAGTATGGGCAAGCGTAGTAATACATTTTTATATTGGTTTAACATTAAATATAATTACACTATTATGGTTTAGGTTTTAAATTTTATTTCTTAAAAATCCCATCGAATTTTTCGTGTAATATAATATGTAATGGACTACCAAATACTTGTAAACATAGCCGTAGGTGTGATTACTCTTATGGGTGGATGGGTTTTTAAAATGATTTTAGCCCACATCAACGAAATAAAAGAGGAACATAACGAACTTATGAAGAAACATCATGAAGATGTAGACATCCTTAAAGAAAAATATACAGAACTTGCTCTATCGCTTCCGGAAAAATACGTCAGTAAAGAAGATTTTAAAATGTTTTCCGAAAGAATGAATGACAGATTCGATAGAATAGAAGAAAAACTAGACCAAATAAAAAAATCTTGATATATACATAATCTTCTGTTATATTATTAGCTGAAGATGAATATATCGTTCGTGGTAATAACAAACGGCAAGAAAATTAATAAGACTACTCTTGTCTTAAAATCTATTTTTTATCAAAAAGTTCCAGAATACGAAATACTCTTATGCGGTAGATACTATATCGATTCCCTACCCGAACGACTTAAAGACAAAATAAACTACATAAAAAAACCAAAAGCAGCCACCGATGGTTTATTGGGAGTGATGAGAAATAGTGGCTGTAGTCAAGCGAAACATGATGTAATTGTTATCTTAGATGACGACATGATATTGTCTAAAGATTGGTATAAAAATTTATTAAAATACGGCCCCGATTTCGATGTCTTAACTTCTAAAATTTTACTTCCCGAAGGAACTAGATTTTGGGATCATGCGTGTTACATGAGTCCTAAATATGGCCATGTTATTCTGGAAGAGACGGAAAATGACGATTATCTATATATGTCTGGCGGACAAGCATGGGTAATGAAAAAGTATGTTTTTGAAAAAGCTAAATGGAATGTAGAAATGTCTACAGGCAAAAGAGCTAACATGAAAAATGTAGAAGAATACCATGCCGGAAAACATAACGAAGACACAGACTTTTCTGAAAAAGTCCGCAGTTTCGGTTTTGCGATCAAGCATAATCACCAAATGCTAGCTTTTCACAATGACGCGATTTACACATGTGTTGGTCGTATCTGCAATCCTCGGCAAAACGGTAGAACATACGAATGGGTAAAATCAATAGATATGTATAGGTTACCAGAAGAAATCGTCACCGAAGCAAAAGAATGGTACAAGCAGGGGTATTTAGGCGAATGCGCGGATATATTAAGGTATGCCTTACTATTTCACTTTAATAACGCTTTCCTGCAAAACGAATTAGATAGTCTAGAAAAAGCCTACGGGGGCAAGTTATCAGATAATAACTGGAATATAGACGGTGATCCCCAATATAATAAAGAAATAGAATTTTACAAAAAATATGATTATAGCTAAATGCCCACTTAGAATCTCATTAGTAGGAGGATCGACCGATCTGCAAGAATTTGTAGACACCTATGGTAGCGGTTCAGTAATAAGTTTTCCTTGCAACCTATATACTTACATTACTTTGTTTTCAGATAAAAATGGCTACAACAAAAAAGAAGGAGAGTATATAGTTAATTACTCCAGAAGGGAATCTTCTAGTGATTTGGGGGATATTCAGAACGATATCGTTCGAGAAGCTCTAAAGTATTTCGAATACTCTCCATGCACAATATCCTTCAACACTGATGTATTTTCTGCGGGATCAGGACTCGCTTCTTCCTCGTCTTACACAGTAGCATTAGTTAAAGCATTGTTCAGGTCAGTGGGCGTCCATATGGCTGACAACGCCGAGATATGTCAAAAAGCTTTAGAGATAGAGAGAAAATTTAATCCCCTAACAGGTTATCAAGATACATACGGTTGCGGCCTAGGACTTTTCAAAAGAATGGATTTTATCAAGACGGGGGAATCGACTAGGGTAACTACGAAAATTTTGAGTGACGAACTTTTCAATTCGTATGACTGCTACTTAATCTATACCGGCATAAATAGAAGCTCAACAAAAATATTAAATACTCTAGATTTAGAAAAAGCTCAGTCGCTATTGCCTCTAGTTAGAGAAACTGAAACAGCAATAAAAAGAGAGAGGTATAAGGATGTCTTCAAAATAATAAATGAAGGCTGGTCACTCAAGAAAGAAACATCGAAAGATATAGCATCTAATAAAGACTTAATCGAGCTCGACGAAAAGTTAACCAGTCTTGACTGTGTCCTAGGTCATAAACTTTGTGGTGCTGGAGGTGGAGGCTATTTCTTGGTATTTACAGAGAAAGACGCAAATATAAGCGATTCAATAAATAACTTTGAAGATATATCTTTTAAAATAATTCCAGACAAAAATGGAGTTCAGGTCTGCAATATAGCTGGAAGAGTATCAATTTTATAATGACTTACTGTTTTGACATAGATGGTACAATTTGCACCGAGTCTTTAACAGGTGATTACAATCATGTGTCCGTCAATATAGACGTAGTCGAAGAAATAAATAATCTTTTCCCCGAAAACGAAATCATTGTGTTTACCGCTCGGCCGAAAAAATATAAAGAGTTAACAACGAAACAATTAAAGTCTTGGGGTGTGCTATACAGTAAATTAATTTTTTCACAAAAACCAGAGTGTGATCTTCTGATAGACAGTAAAGCTATTAATTCTTTCTCATGGCGTAAAAATATAAACAGTCAGAGAAAAACAATAGGGTTTGTAGCAAGCAGCTTTGATCTTTTGCATGCGGGACACTGCTTAATGCTAAAAGATGCAAAAGCCCAGTGTGATCATTTAATAGCGGCTCTACAATCTGACCCAACCATAGACAGACCAGAAAAAAATAAGCCTATTCAAACCCTATCAGAACGAAAAATTCAGCTGATGTCAGTAAAATTCGTAGACGAAGTTCAAGTTTATAAGACTGAGTACGATTTAGAAATCCTGTTAAAAAAAATCATGCCAGACGTTAGAATTCTTGGCTCAGATTATATAGGTAAAGATTTTACTGGAAAAAATTTAAGTCATTCGGTATACTATCACAAAAGAGGTCACGAGTGGTCAAGTAGTGAATTAAGAGAAAGAATAAAAAATGCATAATAACGCTTTAGTTACAGGAGGAATGGGTTTCATAGGCAGACAAGTCGTCTCCCTCTTATTACAAGAGGGGTGGAGAGTTTTAATACTAGACAACTTTGAAACTAGCGAACAAGACCCCTCATTTAATGTAAAAATTCAACCCATAAACCCCGGAGAAATGCTTGAAGCGCTTCCGAGCGGAACGGCTGGTCTAATTCGAGGTGACATAAGGACAATGAATTCAGAACTTCTTAATAGAACTCTTGTTAATATTTCTCATGTGTTTCATTTAGCTGCATTACCTAGGGTAGAACCATCAATCAAAGACCCTATAAAATATCATAATTCAAATGTAAATGCGACATTAAGACTCTTTGATCTTTGTAGAAAACAACCCAATATCAAAAAAATTATATTCTCCTCTTCTTCTTCAGTTTATGGCGACCCAGAAATCGCCCCAACTAATGAGGATGCGAGAATGAATCCTATGAGCCCATACGCTTTACACAAGTTAATAGGTGAACAGTATTTAGATTTATTTGCTCAGATATACAATTTAAACAGTGTTTCACTCAGGTACTTCAATGTTTATGGCGAAGGTCAACCGAAGAAGGGTTCTTATGTTCCAGTAATGGGGATATTTTTCAGACAGAAAAAAAATAATCAACCCTTAACAATAACTGGGGATGGAACACAAACTAGAGATTTTGTAAACGTAAGAGATGTTGCTAGAGCCAATCTCCTAGCAGCAACAACTTCTTTACCCGAAGGTCACCACAAGATAAATGTAGCCTCAGGAAAAAACTATTCTCTAAACCAAATAGCGGAACAGATAAGTGATAATATCCTACATATCGCTCCGAGACATGAACCCCATACAACCTTAGCGGATATATCCAAAGCTAAAGAGCTCTTAGACTGGGAGCCAGAGATAGATCTAATAGACTGGATAGAAAGCAATAAACCCAAATGATAACTTTTCCGCAGCTAAACCATAAGGGAAGATTAGGTAATCAACTTTTTCAAATTGCCTCGACTATAGGAGTTGGAAAAACTTTGGGTCACGCTCCGTGTTTTCCAGACTGGGAATATGCTCACTGTTTCAAAAATAAATTACCCTCCTGCGTCAATCAAAAAGGGCAAAGCGCTATAGCTATTACTGAAAAATTTTCGGGGTATAGTGAGATTTTAAAAGAGTCAATGCCTCCTAGTGAAAATTTTGCATTAAATGGATATTTTCAATCTGAAAAATATTTTAAGGACGCTGAAGAAGAAGTTCGTAAAGCTTTCGAGTTTAGCGACGACATTAAGGAATATATACAAAATAAATATTCCCACCTCCTAGAGGCTTACGATACGTCTATTCATGTTAGAAGAGGCGATTACTTAAACCTGAAACATATTTACCATACATTATCTCATTTATATTACTTTAAAGCAACCAGCGTACTTCTAATAAAAAAAGCGGTGATTTTTTCCGATGATATAGAATGGTGTAAGACGATTTTTAAGCCTATTGATTGCGTGTTCATAAACGAAAGAGAGCATGATAGTTACCAAATAAGCTATACTGAAACAGCAGAACAAAACGCTAAAAAATTCACCACCGAAGACGTTACTGAGCTTGCATTAATGAGTATGTTTAAAAATAATATAATATCAAATTCTACATTTAGCTGGTGGGCTGCTTGGTTAAATAGTAATCCGAAAAAGCAAGTAATTGCACCTAGACTATGGTACTCGGAAGATAGAGTACAACAAATAATTTCTCCAGAAAAAAGAGATGGAGAATATATAAACGATTTAATACCAATATCATGGACAAAAGTATAGCATTCATCTTTATAGGAACAAATAAATATGTGGATTTTTTTCCGGAATATTATGATTCCGTCTATCGCCACTTCATACCAGACTTTTATAAAGTCAAAAAAGAAATATTAGTTTTCACTGATGTGCCTGAGGCAGATATATTTAAATTACCGGGAGTCAAGGCGTTTAAAATTAAACACAAGCCATGGCCATATATCACTCTAAAAAGATTTGAGTTTATCATGGAAGCGAAAGATTACCTAAGTAGCTTTACTGATGTAATTTTTATGGACGCGGATATGGTAGTAAATGATATCATTCCTAAAGACTTTTTAGATGTATATGATAAATATTTTGGGGTCCAACACCCCGGGCAGTGGATGTATGGGCCAGTCTGCGAATTTGAAACGAATCCAGACTCCACTGCTTGTGTTACTAAAGACATTAAAGAAACAAGGTATAGACAAGGGTGTTTTTGGGGAGGTAAAAACCCTTTTATTCTAAGTATGATAGAGCAATTACAAGACAACGTAAATAAAGACCTAGAAAAAAATATAGTAGCCGCATGGCATGATGAGTCTCACTTAAATAAATTTTTTACAGACAACGAAAAAGATGTAGTTACATTAAGCCCCGGCTTCGCTTACCCCGAAACATGGAGCATGCCTGAAGTACCAAAGATGATAATTCATAAAGATAAAAATATGCAAGAGTATCCTAGGTTTAGAAGTGGGGAAATAGAGGAGGATTAAAATGCCCTTTATAGAAAATGAAGAATACTTCGACTACCTAAAAGGTAAGAGAGTCGCGCTTATTGGCCCCGCAAAATCCGTGGAAGGCACTCGCCAAGGAAGTGTTATTGATGATTACGATGTAGTAGTTAGAATAAAATCCATATACATACCACCATCAATGGTAGACGACTTAGGATCAAGGGGTGATATTCTATACACAGACAACCACGAAACGAATGATATTATGCCCGGGGATGAGGTTATAGTGTCTGGTGACAAAAGTATCATAAACCCAAGCCAAGTACAAGAAGCGGAACCAATGAAATTTAAATATATTTGTTCCGCTTACCCTCAAGGAGAATGGTTTTTTGATAGATTCGTTCCATCTCTAAATTACCTTAGTGATATTACTCGTGTTAGAATAACCAAAGATGACCCCTATTTCGAGGTTAAAAAACATACTAATCGCCCAAACGCTGGCTTTGCTGCTCTAATAGATTTACTTACAACCCCATTGTCTGAACTATATATAACGGGTATTGATTTTTATCGAACTTTGTACAGAGGAAATTACTTGAATTCTAAGTGGACAAGTGATACAGTAAAAAGAATGGCTCATGATCATGACGGTATCGACCCTAAGACAGGTAAAAAAGACAGGCATGAACCAGACTTACAATTTAAATATTTTAAATATAATATGTATTTAAAAGACAAAAGAATTAAATTAGATCCATTTTTAACAAAGATAATAGACGATCCTAGATACGAAAAATGTGAGAATGTATTATGAAGACAGCATGTTTTATCCCAATCAAAGGTAGCAGTAAAAGGGTTTACAAAAAAAATACCCGCTCGCTATCCGATAGACCTTTATTCACATACGTTTTAGACGAGGTGCTGGAATGCGATGTATTTGACGACATTTTCGTAGACACGGATTCAGATACGGTAAAAAAATACTGCGAAAATAAAAATATAAAAATAATAGACCGCGATCCAGAACTCATTAAAGACTCGGCAAATGGTAACGATTTATTAGTGCATTGGGCAAAAATAAAACCTGACTATGATTTATATTTTCAAGTATTCGTGACCTCTCCGTTTTTATCAACTCAAACTTTAGAGCAAACGGTGTCTGTTTTAAAAACTCATACAGAATATGATTCAGTCTTCACCGCGGTAGAAGAGCATACTTGGTTTTGGTACGACGATAAAGCTGTTAATTATGACCCTAAAGTTTTACCTAGAAGTCAAGACGCTAGACCGCTAATAAAAGAGACGACTAGTCTCTACGGTATAACAAGAGAGAGCCTTTTAGAGGGCCGTTCTAGAATAGGCAACGCTCCATATATTTACTTAGTAGACTCAGTAGAAGCTATTGACATAGATAATCAATTTGATTTTTTTGTTGCAGAGCAAATTCAAAACGGTTTAAAAAGCTCAAGTCCTCTATTAGAAAATTACAGAAGAGGCAGAAAAATTGAAGATAAATCATTCAAAAAAAATGGCTACGAAGAACGACCAGAAGACCTACCTTACTAAATGAATATTACTTTAATAGGCCCCGGTACGCTTCCTATCCCACCAGAAGGCTGGGGAGGGGTCGAGAGTTTGATATGGGATTTCAACAACGAGTTAAAGGCCCGCGGCCACGAAGTCACCATAATAAATAATCCAAACACCTCTGAGATTATAGACACTGTAAATTCATTAGATTCAGATTTCGTGCACTTACATTACGATGTATTTGCTCACATAATGCCCTACATAAAATGTAAAAATAAAGCAGTCACAAGCCATTACCCATATTTAGAACACGATGATAAAAATCTCCAATATAGATGGATATTTCAAGACATAAACACCTCTGACTCTCATGTTATATGTTTATCAGAAGGAATAAAAAAAGCTTTTATTAGACATGGCCACGAAGAAAAAAATATATCAGTCGTACCGTGCGGAATAAATGCTGAGTTATTTCAAACAAGAGAGGTTAAATACCCAGACCGATCTATTTATTTAGCTAAAATAGAAGATAGAAAAAAGCAGTTCGCCCTTCAAAATCCTATATTTAACATAGATTTCGCTGGTCCAATAGCTGATAATAGATTCCACCACCAAAATAAAAATTATTTAGGCTCATTAACTAAAGAGCAAATATATGAAACCCTAACCGATTGGGCTAATTTAATATTACTAAGCGACGGAGAATGCCATGCTCGAGTTTGTATTGAGGCAATGTCAGCCGGACTAGGAGTAGTTATCTCTGAACAAGCCGCCGCAAATTTAGATACTTCCAAACCGTTTATAAGCGTCATACCCAATGACAAATTATCAGATGGAGAATACTTAAAGAATGTTCTAGAAGAAAACCGCAAACAGTCCATAGCTAATCGCGCTCAAATTAGAGAATACTGCATCAGTGAATTTGGTTGGGATAATATTATTTCAAAATATACATCAGTCATAAACAGATGAAAATAGCTCTAGTTACCCCCGGTATAATGGAGATTCCGCCTCAAGGATGGGGCGGGGTAGAATCAGTAATATGGGATTACACACAGGCCTTAACCGACTTAGATCACGAGGTATTAATAGTAAACGATAAAGATTGGTTAAACGCGATAGCAATAACGAACAATTTTAATCCAGATTTCGTACATTTACATTTAGACGATCATATAAAAATTATACCTCATCTAAATTGCAAAACTATAGCTATAACATCTCACTATGCTTACGCGGATCAGCCCGAAAAACACGGCCCCTATGCTGCGATATTTAACGAATACAAGAATACCTCATGTTATGTTTTTTGTTTATCAGAAAGTATAAAAGAGACCCTCATAAAAAAAGCTGGCTACGAATCAAACTTAATTCATGTTTTCCCTAACGGTATTGATGAAAATCTTTTTACATTTGAAGACTCACCAAAGTATCCAGATAGAACTATATATTTAGCAAAAATAGACTACAGAAAAAGGCAACATATTTTCCAATCTATGGGGCTAAATATGGATTTCGCCGGCAATATAGCCGATAGCCGTTTTAATTCAGCGGAAGAAAATTACTTAGGAGAATGGCCCAAACCCAAAGTATACACGAATCTAACAGACTATGCTTCATTAGCCTTGCTAAGCGATGGAGAAGGTCATGCTCGAGTTTGTATTGAAGCTTTCGCTGCTGGTTTAGGAGTAGTTGTTTCCGAATACGCTACTGCACACCTAGACGTAGATTTACCATTTGTTGATCTAATACCTGAAGACAAGATGGAAGATCAGGCATTTATAAAAAACGTTATAATTAAAAATAGGAACAACTCAATCAATATGAGAAGAGAAATTAGAGAGTACGGTATAGAAAAATTTAGTTTGAAAAATATTATAAAAGATTACGAAAAAACAGTAATAGAACTTGTAAATAGGTGAATATATTATACAATAGTATAAGATGAATAAAGACTCTAAAATTTTTGTTGCGGGCCACAAAGGAATGGTCGGCTCTGCGATAGTCCGTAATTTAAAATCTAAGGGGTACAAAAATATACTTTGGGAATATAGAAGTGTTTTAGATTTAACTATACAACACAGGGTTCAAGCTTGGATAGGTCAATATAAACCTGATTACGTCATTGATTGCGCAGCTAAAGTAGGAGGCATCCATTCAAACAACGTTTACCGCGCAGATTTTATTCAAAAAAATTTACAGATACAGAGTAATCTAATAGAAGCCTGTCATATGTACGGTGTTCAAAATTTATTGTTCCTTGGAAGCGTTTGTATTTATCCCAAGTTTACAGATCAGCCTATCAAAGAGGAGTACTTATTAAGGTCACCCCTAGAACCAACTAATGAACCCTACGCTATAGCGAAAATTGCCGGAATTAAAACTTGCGAAAGTTATTATAAACAGCACAATAGAAATTATTTCTCCGTAATGCCCGCAAACTTATATGGCCCTAATGACAATTTTCACCCAGAGAATTCTCATGTTTTACCCGCGTTAATTAGGAGGTTTCACGAAGCTAAAGAATCTTTAAATTCAGTAGTTACCGTATGGGGGACTGGTGAAGCGATGAGGGAGTTTATGCATGTAGACGATTTAGCAGACGCATGTGTTTATTTATTAGAAAATATTGAAGCTAAAGACATTTATTCTCAAGATATATCTCAGATAAATATAGGTACTGGAAAAGATATATCTATTAGAGACTTAGCACATCTAATTAAAAAAGTAGTAGAATATCCCGGCGAAATTAAATTTGATCTAAGTAAACCAGACGGAACGCTTAAAAGGGTTCTAGACTCTTCTAGATTAAATAAGTTGGGCTGGAGTCACAAAATTAAATTAGAAGAAGGACTTCGTGACACATATCAATGGTATAAAGATAACATAACAGAGTTAAGAAGCGTATGAATAAAATTTTAGTAACAGGAACATTAGGGCAAGACGGGTCTAACATGTGCGAATATCTTTTACAAGACCCAAACAATAAAGTCTACGGAATGATTCGCCGCGCCGCAAATCCCAATTTTGTAAATTGCAAATCCTTTTTGGATAATGAAAATTTCCAACTAGTTTATGGAGACTTGACTGATGAAACCAGTTTAGATAAATTAGTAAAAGAAATCCAACCAGATTATTTTATAAACTTCGCCGCAAATAGCTTTGTCGGTATTAGTTGGGATATGCCCCTGCACGTTTTTGATGTTAATTCTGGCGGAGTAATAAGATGTTTGGAAGCTATTAAAAAATATCAACCTAAATGTAAATTTTATAGCGCGGGAAGCTCTGAAGAATTCGGGGATGTAGTTTATGCTCCCCAAGATATGAAACACCCAATGAGACCCAGAAGCCCTTATGGTGCTTCAAAATGCGCTGCGAGACATATAGTTAAAGTATACAGGGATTCTTATGATATATATGCGGTTCACGGTACTCTATTTAACCACGAAGGAACAAAACGAGGTGAAGAATTCGTGACAAGAAAAATAACCAAAGGGGTTGCTAGGATTCGTAAAGCCCTTAAAAACAATGAGAGTTTTAAGCCTATTGAATTAGGTAACATATACTCAAAAAGAGATTGGAGTGATTCTAGAGATTTTGTCGAAGGGGTTTGGCTAATGCTTAATCAAGATGAACCAAGAGATTATCTTTTAGCCAGTGGGGAAACACACACTATTAAAGAGTTTGTTGAGAAAGCGTTTCAATATGCCGGTATATTAGGTAGCTGGACGGAAATAGATGGAGAAGAATTAGAAACTAAATTCCATAATAATTCTGAAAATGGAGAAACTTTAATGAAAATAAATAAAGATTTTTATAGGCCAGCAGAAGTTGAGTTACTTTTAGGTGACCCAACCGAAGTTAAAGAAAAACTTGGTTGGAACCCAAAGATTTCGTTTGACAATTTAATTAAAAGCATGGTACAATTCGATATTGAGAATTGTGAAACGTAAGCCTAATAAATACCAAAAAGTTATAAGTAAATTCATTAACGAGCCCAAGACAATTTGGGCTCACCCTACCCTTATTAAAAGGGAAATGAAAATCGCCAAGAAGCTTTTTACAATTAAGCCAGAGAAGTTCTGGGAGGAAGCTTACCTTCCATTTAAGTTAAATAGTCTAGCATGGTTTGTTGGCAAAGATGGTGCAAAATTTATCAAAGAGGAAGAGAAGAGGCAAAAGTTATCCCTAAAGCCCAAACAAGAGTTTAAAATAGAAGAAGAAAAAGTAGGAAAAGATAAAAAAATATTATTTAAACCAAACACATTAATGGAGTTTTTAAATGGCAAAAAAAAGTAACGAAGGAGTATCACCACTAGATCAAATAGAATCTTACCTTAAGCAAAATAAAGGTGACCACTACAACTATGAAGAGGATAGAAGCTACGCCGTTTCCAGCGGTAGCCTTCTATTAGATATTGAGATGGGAGGAGGCATTGGTCCCGGAATCATTCGAGCCTCAGGAGTTACAGAAGGAGGAAAGACTTCTTGCGCTCTATCTTTTGCAAGAAATTTTCAAAAAATGGATAACTCAATGATTATCTACATCAAATCAGAAGGCAGACTTTCTGAAGATATGGTTGAAAGATCAGGCGTAGATACTTCTCCAGAGAAGTGGTTTGTGTTCAAAAGTAATGTCTACGAAACAGTGATCAATCTCATGAGAGAGTTAATTAAAAACAATTCCACAGACACAAGATACATGTTTATCATTGACTCCATGGATTCTCTAGTGCCGAAAAATGATTTAGAGAAACCGCCAGAAGAAGCCAACAAAGTTGCGGGTGGAGCCTTGTTAAGCTCAGATTTTCTTAGAAAGATGGCGCTTGGTTTGACGACGAGAGGGCATATTTGCTTTATGATATCTCAAATCAGAAGTAAAGTATCAATTAATCCATACGAAAAAACTGACCCTAGAGTAACAAACGCTTCAGGAGGAAACGCCCTGCTTCATTATAGTGATTGGATTTTAGAATTTCAGGACAGACATCTTAAAGATATTATTTCTACACAACCAAATGGCAAAGGAGAAATGCTCGGCCACTGGTGCAAAGTGATATTCAAAAAAACCCCGAACGAAAAAACAGGTTCACTTGTGCGTTACCCCATCCGTTATGGCCGCATAGACGGTAAAAGTATTTGGGTAGAATACGAAGTCGTAGATATGTTACTCGCATGGGAAATGGCAACAGCAAAAGGCGCATGGATAACTATCGCTGATGATCTTATACAAGAGGTCAAAGAGAAAACTAGCCTAGAACTAAAGAAGCAGCATCAAGGAATGGATAACCTCAGAAAATATTTCGAAGAAGAAAAAGAAATAGGTAAATATATATTTTTCAAGTTTAGAGACACACTTAAGAAATCATAATGTTTCAGACGACTTCAGAACAAAGCGGGCGACGTAGTTTGCTAATCGCATGGAAGGAGGTAGTCAACCATGGCTGGTCGGTTATGGAGGCTGACCGAGACTGCGTCTTTGATTTAGCGGCATGGGTGGGTGTTGATCGCTCTAAACCCAAAGCAATCAACCTGTTTGAAACTATTCAAGTTAAAACCCTACAAAAAAATAGACTCACCATAACGGTAGATCGTTCGGGAGAGGTGGTATGTAAAGGTGGAAAAACTCGAAACACTATCAGCTACGCTGACGCAGGGATCGATTGGCTGATTGGGGTTGACAGAGAGAAAGAAAAGTGTTACTTTTATCCATGGGATTTCTATTCCGAGATTAAAACCAAATCTTTTTCAGTAGATAAATACCCGTCTTTTGAATTTCCCTTCTACAGACCACCAAGTAACCATAAAAAATGAGACTATATAATATATACGGAAAACTTCAAAATAGAAACGTTTCTAAATTTTTGATTGATTGGGATAAAAAAAGTCGGTCAAAAGTTCAATTTGCTGTAAAAAGTTTTTTATTTCCGTTTTGGAAAGCTCATGTCGTTTATGAAGAGTTTCCGGTGTTCGGTTCGAGAATGAAAGTAGACATCATGAACTTTACGAAAAAGATAGCTATCGAAGTACAAGGGACTCAGCACAATAATTTTAATGCATTTTTTCACAAAAATTCTCGAGCAAATTATCTAGAATCGATAAAGCGGGACGTTAAAAAAGCTGAATGGCTAGAAAGGAATGCGTTCCACTTAATCGAAATTAATGAAAACGAAGCTTATAGCTGTACTAAAGAGTGGTTCGAAAAAAAGTTTGAAGTAAGTCTATAAAGTTCTTGTAATCATCTGAATAATCTGTTAGCATAAGGTATGCAAAACGAAAAAATATATTCACAAAGAGTAGAACGTCACGTCCTTGGAGGACTAATTAAACACCAAAACATTTTTCCAGAGATTGAAAAATTTGTATCTGAAAAAGATTTTTATTTTGAAGTACATCACACTATTTTTCGAGTTTTAAAAAATAATCTTCTTGAAGGAAAAGAGATCGACACAGTTTTAATAGCGGAAAAAATAAAAGAACTCGGAGTTTCATTTAAAGATGAAATTAATATTTTCCAATATGTAGATGACTTATCTTTTACACAGATAACAGAAAACGCAACGATTGAAGCAGCAAAGTCTTTATTGAAGTACAGGGTTCGCAGAGAACTTAAAGATACAAATAAAGATATGATAGACTACATTAACAAATGTGGTGAAGATGAGATAAATCAAATTATTTCGACTTGTGACGCAATCTACAATAAACGTATCCAAGGTTACGACGTAGATGATGAACCCGTAAACATTTTTCAAGACATCGAAGAACTAATCGAAGACCGAGGAAACAACCCCGTAGAAGAGCATGGCTTCCAGACGCCTTGGGAAGAGTTTAATAGGATGTACGGCGGACTAAGACCCGGAAATTTATACGCGATCTGCGCAAGACCCGGGCAAGGAAAAACAACTTGGATAAATGATCTTTGTTTTAAGACTGCTCATAAAAATAAATTAAAAGTGTTACTACTAGACACAGAAATGGATAGCCAAGATATTCAGTTTAGAATGGCTTCTGCAGTCACTGGTGTTCCGATGTGGTATCTAGAAACAGGTAAGTGGAGACATAATGAAGAAATGGTATCTAAAATTCGACCCGTCTTAGAAGAGATGAAAAAATTTCAAAATTGTCACCATGCTCACGTCGGCAACAAAGACATAGATCAAATTTGCTCATTGGTTCGCCGCTGGTATCTATCTCAAGTCGGAAGAGGTAACCCATGCATTATCGCTTATGATTATGTAAAACTTACCGGAGAAAAAGTGGGAAATAATTGGGCCGAGCACCAAGCGATTGGTGAAAAAATCGACAAATTAAAAAAATTAGCCGAGGAAATTAACGCTCCCCTGATAACAGCCATGCAAATGAACAGAAGCGGAGAAAGAGGAGGGGGCTCCCTAGTAGATGATTCATCAGCTATAGCTCTATCTGATAGGCTTCAATGGTTTGCGAGCTTTGTCGCAATTTTTAGGAGAAAAACTCTAGAAGAGATCGCTGAAGACGGTCAAAACTTCGGAACCCATAAATTGATCCCCTTAAAAACTCGTTTTCAGGGAAAAGATGCAGCCGGACACCAAGACGTGATAAGAAGAAGACTAGAAAATGGTTCGTTTAGATGGGAGAATAATTTCTTAAATTTTGAAGTATCTAATTTTAATGTTGAAGAAAGGGGATCTTTGAGGCATATTATATCAGCATCTAACGAACGTTTTTTAGTTGAGGAGGGGTCAGAAAACGACGGGGAAATTTTGCCATAAAATGACTAGTAATATCAAAGACATGTTATTGAGTTTAGGTTATAGCAATATATCTGAAGACTCGCTAAATTACAGGATGAGACCTATTTATAGAGAGTCTGATAACAATACTGTACTTAGCGTTAGAAAAGATACTGGCTACTTTATAGATTTTAGCAAACAAATTAGCGGGTCATTTCAAGACTTGGTTCAAATTTCTTTAAAATTAAAATCTCCAGATGAAGCCAAGCAGTGGGTCCAAACGAGAGAAGAAAATCACGTTTTTGAAAAAACAGAAGATAAGCCAGTGATTAAGCAGACCCGAACGTTTTCTAATGACTCTCTTAAAAATCTAATCCCAGATCACTCTTATTGGACGCAGAGAGGAGTATCTAATGAAATTTTAGCCTTATTAAAAGGCGGCGTAGCAAACGCTGGGAGAATGAAAAATCGTTATGTTTTCCCTATTCTAGATTACAAGTCTAACTTGATTGGCGCTTCAGGTAGACTTATACAAGATTCAAAATCGAACAGTCCCAAGTGGAAACACATAGGAGATAAAAAACAATGGAAATACCCATGCCAAATAAATAATAAAATTATCAGAGACTCTAGGGAAGTTTTTTTAGTAGAAAGCATCGGAGATATGTTAGCCCTATGGGATGCTCAAGTTAAAAACTGTATGGTGACTTTTGGTCTAGAGGTAAGCATAGAAATAATTAACTACTTATTAAGAATTGATATAGATAATATTCATATATGTTTTAATAATGACCAAGAAAACAACTCTGCTGGAAACGTGGCCGCAGAGAAAACCTCAAAAAAACTAAAAAAATACTTTGACTCACATCAAGTTCATATAAATCTCCCAGTTAAAAACGACTTCGGGGATATGACTTACGATGAAATAAAATCATGGAGAAAAAAAATACATACTTATCAGCCTCAAGGGTAAAAACCCTAGAGAACTGCTCGTGGAGTTATTGGTGTAATTATCACTTAAAACTTCCTCAAAAGAAAAACGCTGGAGCATCGAGGGGTACGGTGTGCCACTTGGTGTTTGAACTCTTGCTGAAAGATAGGCACAAAAAGCACTTTGATTTAATTGTAGAGAATCATACTATTGATGCTTCTCCAGCCGTAGCCAAACTGGTAAAAAAAGGCTTAATCAATGAAGGCTTTTACGACGAGGAAAACTACGAGCTTTGTAGCGCTATGATAACTTGCGGTTTAAAGTTTGACTTTTTTGGCGGGAAAGACGCCGTGATAGACGAGCCTGAAAAAAAGTTCATGATAGAAAGCGACAAGCCCGTATACAAAATAATGGGATACATAGATAAGCCTATAACCTATAATGAAAATAAAAAAATAAAAATTGTAGATTATAAAACTTCTAAATACAAATTCAGAGGAGATGAACTAACCAGCAATGTTCAAGCAATGATGTATACCCTTGCCGCTAAAGAATTGTGGCCCGAGGCAGAAGACATAACTGTTGAATTTTTATTCGTTAAATTTCCCAAGTCGCCGCTACAAGAGGTTAAAATATCAGACGAACACCTAGAAGGGTTTCAGTATTATTTAGAGCACGTTTACAATGTAGTTGTAGACTTTAATGAAGACGAAGCTAAAAGTAATTACGCCAAAGATAATCCGAAAAATAAATGGTTATGTAAGGCTGGAGCAACTTGGGTTTGTCCATACATGGATGAGATCGAATACTGGGTTCTTCTTGACGAAAATAAAAAAATATTAAAATCCTCATTCGAAAATGATCTATCTGCAGGAGAAAATCAAACAATAGAAAAGAGAAAATATGACGGCTGCCCAGCGCATAAAAATGATATTAATACGACTAATGCAGGAGATGAATTTGATTTCTGATTGACTCAATTTTAAGTGGGTGTTATAATTGAGAAAATGAGTGAAGTTCTACCCGTATTTAAATCGCAATATTCGTTAGGAAGGAGTATTTTAACTCTTGAAAACCCTAACGACGTCCAAGAAAGTGGGCCTGATTCTATAGTAAAAATATCGCAAGAAAATGACTTGAAACAGACCGTGATCGTTGATGATTCTATGACGGGTTTTCTACAGGCTTACAGAAATTTTCAAGATATTGCTTCCGATTTAGTATTCGGCCTGAGACTTACAGTTTGTCCAGATATTGAGGAGAAGTCTGAGGACAGCATTAAAAAATCTTGCAAGTATCTTATTCTATGCAAAAATACAGACGGATACAAAAGGCTAATCAAAATTTCCTCTATAGCCTCAAAGGATGGATTTTATTATAACCCCAGAATAGACTTCAAAAATCTAAAAGATAACTGGAGTAACAAGGATTTACTTTTAGTTGTACCGTTTTATGACTCTTTTATTTTTTACAACTCTTTAACCACAAATATCTGCGTACCAGATTTAAATTTTACTGACCCCGTGTTTTTTGAGGAAGATAACGATTTGCCCTTCGACGATTTAATTTCTTGCGCCGTTAAAGACTTTACAAAAAGTGGCTCCGAATACCAGTTGATAAAAACTAAAAGTATTTTTTATAAAAACAAAAAAGATTTTAAATCGTACCTTACATTTCGTTGCATTAACAACAGAAGTACTCTCGACAAGCCTCAGCTAGATCACATGTCGAGCGATGAATTTTGCTTTGAGAGTTGGGAGGAACAAAACAATGGATAGACTAAGAAAAATAGAAAGAGAGATTACAGAAGAATTTATACTAGAAGAATACAATAGGATTTGCAATATTAGAAATAAAGAAAAAAGAGAAGAGGAGCTAAAAGCTCTAGCCGTACTCGCTCAACACGTTGGAGAATACCTAACTATAGAAAGATAATGGACGAACATTTACTCAGATTTGATAAAGAAAAAAGTATCGTATTTATAGATTGCGAAACCTTTAATTTATGCCTGAATAAATCTCATAATTTACCTTGGCAGATTTCTATGGTTAAGATAGTTGGCAACGATATTGTAGCCGAGAAAGACTACCATGTTAAATGGGATACTCATTTGAGTATTAGCGATGAGGCCGCAAAAATAACACGTTTTAGTCAATCGAAACTAAACAAGCTAGGCTTGCCGCCGGAAGAGGTTCTCCCAACAGTAATCGACTGGCTTGACTCCGCAGATTATATCGCAGGGCATAATTTACTGGGTTTTGATCTTTATTTAATAAAAGATTTCTATCGCTACATGGGGAAAGATTACAAGCATTTAGTAAATAAAATAATTGATACGTTATCTATCGCTAGAGGGGTCAAAATTGGCCTCAAATTGAAGCCTAACGAGTCTTTTATGGGGTATCAGTATCGCATGACCCACCTTAGGAAGAAGGGCTTAAAAACCAGTTTAGGGGCATTAGGGAAGGAATATGAAATAGACCACGATTACGTTAATTTGCATGATGCCTTGACCGATTTGAAACTAAATGTTAAAATATGGAATAAGTTAAAATGGCAAGTGGATATTTAAAAACATCAGATTTTTTATCTAATTTTAAAAAAGTAGACCTTGATCTTCATGGCGTTAGATTGCCGTCTTTTGAAATAGAAAAAGCAGATAAACGCAGATTAGGGGTCAGTGAAGACCTTAATAATTACGACTTTTTAAGAGCGATATGCCTTAACGGTTTTAAAGAGCTAAAATTAAAAAAAGATTCAGAGCTTTATAATACATATGTAGAAAGAATAAAATACGAACTCAAAACTCTAAAAGATTTAGGTTTTATTGATTACGTTCTATTGGTTTGGGATGTGATTAATTTTTGTAAAAAAAATGATATTCCAACTGGTCTAGGCCGAGGTTCTGCAGCTGGCAGTATTGTCTTATATCTCATCGGCGTAACAAAAATAGACCCAGTTAAATATGATTTATATTTTGAGAGATTCGTTTCTAAAATCAGGGCAAAAAAACAAGTTGTAGACGGAGTTACTTACCTCGATGGGTCGTTGATGTGTGACGTTGATTTAGATATATGCTACTACAATAGACAAAAAGTCCTCCAGTACTTAGAAGAAAAATTCCTAGGGAGCACAAGTAAAATTCTAACTCTAAATAAGTTAAGCACCAAACTCTTGATAAAAGAGTGTGGAAAAATTGTAGCCGGTAAACCAGAAACAGAGATGAACATGATCTCTTCTCTTATTCCAAAAGTTTTCGGACAAGTAAAAAGTCTAGAAAGCTCCTACGAAGAAGTGGAAGAATTTAAAGAATGGTGCGATGAGAACAAGGAGTCTTATGAAATTGCTTTAAAATTGCGGAACCTCGTAAAAAACAAAGGCGTCCACGCTAGCGCAGTATCTATTTCTTATGGAAAAATGAACGAAAGCTGCCCAACTGAATTATCATCAGACAAGAGTATCGTATCTTCATTTGATATGAACTGGGTGTCAGAATTTAATGTTAAATTAGATATTCTTGGGTTAAGAAGCGTGTCAGTAGTTAGCGAAGCATGTAAGGAAATTGGTATTAAAGTAGAAGACATTGACCTTAATGATCCTTTTATTTACAGAAATTTACAAGACTTGAAAAGCCCACACGGTTTATTTCAAATTGAAGCAGACACGAACTTCAGAGTGTGCCAAAAAGTAAAACCCAAAAACTTAGAAGAACTTAGTGGAGTGCTGGCGTTAGCTAGGCCCGGAGCATTAGCTTTCGTAGATCAGTACGCAAATTATACCAACAATAATTCTTATGACGTAATCCACCCCTTCTTTGATGATATTCTGTCGACTACAGGAGGCGTATGTCTATATCAAGAACAGATGATGAGAATGGCTAATAAGGTGGGCTTTACTTTGGATGAAGCGGAAATTTTGAGAAGAATCGTTGGTAAGAAAAAGGTTTCTGAAGTAAGAAAATGGAAGAAGAAAATTAAAGACAAGGTTAAAGAAAATAATTTAGACCCTGAAGTTGGAGACATTTTATGGCAAGTCTTGGAAGATTCCGCAAACTATTCATTCAACAAGTCTCACTCAATAGCTTACGCATCTCTTGCGGCCGCCACAGTGTACTTAAAGTTCAAACATCCTAAAGAGTTTTTCTTAAGCTTATTAAAAATGAGTAGGCATGAGCCAGACCCAATTAATGAGATTTCGAAAATACAACAAGAATTTCGTCACTTCGATATCAAGCTATTACCGCCGCATATAATTAAATCTAAAATGGACTTTTCGATTGAGCGTAATAACATCCGATTTGGCTTATTATCAATCAAAGGTATTTCTGACAAGTCAATGCAGAAGTTAAATGACTTCAAGCATGAGTATTCTAATAAATTTGAAATCTTTCAAGCTGCGGAAGAAGCGGGAATTGGGCTCAGTGTTTTATGCCCGCTTATTCAAGCTGGCTCGCTAGAAGGGTTTAGTCAGTCGAGATCAAAAGTAGTTTATGAAGCTCAGTTATGGAGCGTGTTAACCAAAAGAGAAAAGAAAGTAGCAATACCTTTAGCAGAAAAATATGATTATGATTTAGTCAAGGTGGTAAAATACATGATAGAATCTAAAAACGAAAAAGGGAAGCCGCTCGTAACAGAGTCTCGGTACGAGACAATCAAAAGGCGATGTGCTCAGTATAAAGAAATTTACATAAAGAATAAGACTTCCGAGTCCTTCGCTAATTGGTATTACGAAAAACATCTTTTAGGCTATACTTATGGTAAAACCTTGAAAGATATATTCATTGACAAAAGGTTAGGCTTAATAACCATTGCGGATGTAGAAGACATGCCGGAAGGTAATCGAGTAGTTTTTGTTGGCAGGATAGACGGCAAGCCCTACAATGGGGTATCCAAAAAGAAAGCTAGATACCTTAGAATACAAGTCGGGGATGAAACGGCCTCAATGAAAGTTATGATTTTTAATGATAAACTAGACGACTGTAAGGAAATAAACAACGGTTTGCCCAAGGAGAACGAAATTGTTATTGTAAAAGGTAGGAAAATGGAAGAAGTAGTATTTGCTGATGTTATAGGAGTACAAGATAACAAAGTTTATACTAAATTAGCTGACCTAAAAAGTGCCAAGAAAGTAGAAAAAAACTTGACCCCGAAGTAATATAAATATATACTATAAAAATGATACAGTTTTACAAACCAAATCCTAAAGTTACCGGAACAGCTTGTTCCTTTTGGCTGAATAAAGATGGCTCAATTATGTCATCCATGATTAAACAAGATTCTTGGAATGATCAAAAAAGAATTGGATCCTTCAGTAAAAACAAAGGTAACCCGCAAAAAAGTGTTATCGTTAAATTTAGCCCGTCTGAATTAGGGGGAATTATTGACGCAATGGAAAGGAATGAGTCCTTTAGCGCGTATCACTCAAGCAAAGATCAAATCACTAAAATTAATTTTGGGCCATACGTTAGCAAGAAAGATAACAAACAAGTAGGATTCTCCTACAGCATTAATAAAGAAGAAAAACAAGACTCAACGAATAAAATAGGTTTTGTTATCGGCTTTAATTTCGGGGAAGGCAGATATTTAAAAGAGTTTTTATTAGAGGTCTTAAGAGGAGGTTTTGATTGGAGAGATTCAACGGATAAGCCCCAAAACAATCAAAGAACGATAGGTTTTAATACAGGAGTAAACGAACCTTCTTCCTCGGAGGACGAAGAAGATATTTGGTAAGGTGAAAAAAAAGAAAATACTTTTTCAAAGCGATTTCGCTTTAGCAAAAACGGGGTTTGGTAGAAATGCTAAAGCCCTATTGTCGTATTTATACTCCACGGGTAAATACGAGATAGTTCATTACTGTTGTGGTCTTCAATGGTCAACCCCACAACTACAGAGGACTCCTTGGAAAAGTATAGGAACTCTTCCCGATGATGAAGCGGAAGTGGACAGATTGAATCGAGACCCTAATCAAGCTCGCGCCGCTAGCTATGGAGCTTACAATTTAGACCGCGTAATGAAACAGGAAAAACCTGATTTATACATAGCTGTACAAGATATATGGGGTATAGACTTCGCTCTAAACGCCGAATGGTTCAAAGATATGAATTCTGTGCTTTGGACGACTCTGGATTCGTTACCAATTTTACCGTCGGCAATTGAAGCGGCAAAGAAAACTAAAAATTTTTGGATTTGGAGTGATTTCGCTACCAAAGAAATGCATAAACTAGGGCACACTCATGTAAAAACAGTACATGGAGCGGTAGAAGATAAATCTTTTTACAGGTTAAACGACAAACGTAGACAGGAGTTAAGAAAAAATTTCGACATCCCGCAAGACGCCTTTGTTGTCGGTTTTGTTTTTAGGAATCAATTAAGAAAATCCGTACCCAATCTTTTGGAAGGTTACAAAAGATGGAAAGATATTTACAAGCCTGATAAACCCACCAGACTACTTTTGCATACGCATTTTTCTGAGGGGTGGAATATCCACAGGTTAGCTGATGAATACGGTATAGATAAATCAGAAATTATAACAACCTATGTTTGTAGAAATTGTTGGCAAATGGATGTAAAACCCTTTCAAGGGCAAGACATACAATGTAAAATATGTAGCGCACCCAAAGGGTTAACAACCACAAATGTAAGCGTAGGAGTTACGGAAGATCAATTGAATGAAGTTTACAACTTGATGGATGTATACTGTCACCCATTTACTTCTGGAGGACAAGAGATACCAATTCAAGAAGCTAAACTTACAGAATTAATAACTCTGGTTACTAATTATAGCTGTGGTGAAGAAATGTGCTACCCAGAAGCAGAGTCTCTAAAATTAGAGTGGAGTGAATACAGAGAACATCAAACGGAATTCAAAAAAGCTTCCACCGATCCAAGGTCTATAGCTAATAATTTAAATAAAGTCTATAATTTTAAGCCTAGCAAGGTTAAAAAAATGGGTCAAGCAGCAAGGAAATGGACCATAGATAATTTTTCTCCCAAGAGCGTCGGGAAAATCATCGAAGAGATCGCTGACTCTTGCGATTTCGTTAATGGAGAGATTTTTGACAAGAAGCCAAAACAAGAAAAAAATCCTCACGCACAAATAGAGGATATAAAAGATAATGCTGAGTGGCTTGTTGCTTTGTATAAAGAAATCCTTAAGAGAGAAGTTGATCGAGAAGATGATGGTCACAAATATTGGATGCAAGAAATATCCAAAGGAATGAAGAGGATAGATGTAGAAAATTATTTTCGACAAACCGCCGCCAAAGAAAATTCAGAACAAGCGTTTAATAAGTTTGAAAACTTTTTAGATGAGGATGATAAAGGTAAAAGAATTTTGTATGTAATGCCTGAAAGCTCAAGAGATGTTTTTCTTTCTACCAGTTTATTTAAATCTATTTCAGAAAGTTACCCAGATAATAATTTATACGTTGCGACAAAGCCTGAATTATTTGAAATTTTAGATGGCAACCCTTATGTACATAAAACTATACCTTATTTTCCGCAAATGGATAATTTATTATGGCTAGAAGGGCATGGAAATCACGAAGGGTTTTTCGAGATCGCCTTTTTACCACATTTGAATACTCAAAGATTAGTAAATTACCTACATAACGGTAAAGATAAAATGGTGTTTGACGTAAAAGAATAATATGCACACATTAGAGTCATACGCGCTTAATAGCGGAGCAAAAATTTCCAAACCATTCATTTTGGAAAAATATTTCCCATCAGTTCTGGACAAATATATAACCTTGGATTGTGATTTAAAAACGGATAGCAAAAAATATGATTTTTGGCAGGAAGTAGTAGACATCTTAAACCCCATCTTATCTCAAGAAAAAATTGTCATAACCCAGATAGGTAACAAAGAAGATAAAATTATTAATGGGGCTTATATCACCCACGGGCAAACCAGTATAAACCAAAGAGCGTATTTAATCAAGAACGCTTTACTACATTTGGGCCCAGATAACGAATCGTCTGACATAGCATCCAGTTACGGAAGAAAAATAGTCAGTATTTTTGGTAATTGCCTGCCTTCTCATTTTTCCCCTTACTGGTCAAAAGAATCGGACGTTTCTTTAATTGAGCCGAATAGGGACACTAAGCCATGCTATAGTTTTTCCGAGCACCCAAAGACTATAAATTTAATTTCTCCAAGAGAAATCGCTGCTGAAGTCTGTAAGTTACTAAATTTAAAATTTGAATACCCTTTTGAATATTCTAGGATAGGAGCAAGATACAACGAACCCAAAATAAACTATATCCCAGATTGGCCAATTCACAATTATGGGCCTCTACCCAAAATTCCTACTTCTGTCCGCGCTGACTTGTTTCTAGATGAAAATATACTAGCTCAGACTTTAAGGTCTGGAGAATTTGAGATTGTAACAAATAAGCCACTAAGCCCGCAATTAATAGGGCAATTCAGAAGTAGGATAAAAAGTATTACATATATAATAGAAGAAGATAATGAGCCTAATTTTATTAGATTTTTAATGAACAATGCTGTAAGCTATAATCTAATTTCTTTTTTAGATGAAGAGAAGTTAAATCCAATAAAGTTAAATTATATGGACTATGGTATGCTTGTGGGTCAGAAAAAACTAACCAAGGAAATCTGCCAACAAGAAGCAAAAGGCGAATTGTCGCATTATAAATCTAATAAATTTATTTTAAGTCAAGGTAAAATTTTCCCTAGTCAACCAGCATGGAGAAGAGACTTGTCCGTGCAAAGCCTAAATAGAGTTGCTGAATTAATTATTGATGACCCAACTTTTTGGGAAGAGGCAGATAATTATTGCCTGATGTACAAATAATCATTGACTAATCTTTAATAGATTGTTATAATCTTTTTATGGCCACTAATATAAAGACAATTAAGCGAGATAAAAATGGTTTAATACCCAGTGTAGAGTATATTTTTAATGAAGACGGAACCGTCAACTGGCGCAAGATGGTCAAAGAAGAATTCCTTGTTCCCAACAAGCAAAAAACGAGCGAAACAGATGTCTCCAAGCTAGAAGATCATCAATTGATTATATTATTAGGAGGAATTAAAGAGCTTGCTCAAATTCGTGGGTACACCAACGTGACCTATAATGTAACCTCTCCGAGCGCAGACTATGTGGTGTCAACCTGTACAATAACTTGGAAACCTAATTACGAAACAGAAGGCGAACCAGTCGTGTTCTCAGCTATTGGAGATGCTTCACCGAATAATACACAAAGTTTTGCAAAATACTTTTTAGGGCCAATTGCTGAAAATAGATCATTTGTTCGTTGCGTTAGAAATTTTTTGAAAATTAATATCGTTTCCCAAGAGGAACTAGGGAATGCAAAAATTTTAGAGGAATCTAATTCCTCGAATCAGACTGATCCCAAATACTTACTAGAGGCAGTAATGAAAGAAAAAGGTATTACTTTCGAACAGATTAAAAATAAATTAATAAAAGAAGACTTTCCTAAAGCTGAAGCATTAAGCTCTACGTCAGACATCCCCAAAAATAAAATTTTTGAACTAATTCAAAGAATTAAAAAGAAGTAGGTTAAGACGCAGTGTCACCACCCCAGCCGCCAACTGCGCCACCGCCCGCTATTCTAAGTTTGCGATTTTTTTCGATTTCCTCAACAATTGGGTCGCAACAATAAGGTAGATCAAAATAGTATTTATTATCTTTCCAGTACCCTAGTTCATCAGAACCAAACATGGGGTTTACGTCCCCATCAACCTTTAGAAGTAAAGCCGTTCCCGAATTTCCCTCCCCGTAGTAAGATATACTTCTGTTTATGTTGCACCCACTTTTTAACCACCATCCTGTACCCAGTGGAGTTCGAGTAGACGGATCTGCATCATTTTCTCTATACTCACTATCACCATAATAAACTGAATAACTTTTTATACCTACTCTTCCAAATGACCCGTAGCCATTTCTACCAGCAGAACGAATTTCCAAAACATTACCTGTAATTCTTATAAGGTCGGGATCGAAAAATTGATGATCCATAGTACCCGACTTAGGTAAATGCTCACGCACGTTGTACCCCGTGGTGAAGGTCCAACGTCCATCACCAAGATCTGTGGTGGATGGAGTACCAATTAAATCAGGGATTTGCTTATTTACTTTCCAACCAGATACTGACCCCGTCACAGGGCACGGAAATTTTGTACCACTCGGATGAACTCTTAAATTATTGTTTTCGCTTGCTACAAGAAGTCCACCTATATAACAATGACAGTTCATGTCTATATTACCGATCTTAACTTCATTCAAAAATACATCCAAGTCTTCATCTATGATTTTGTTGGAGTTGCAAAATTCTAAAACAACCACTCGATCTTCTTCACCACAGAGACCGCTCCACGGCCCATCCTGTTTAACGGGGCATGTATTATTATCTACGGTTAAAGTTCCAGTTACAGAATCGTCACCGCTGTAATACTTATCCATAGCGATAATTTCGTATTTACTATCCCCAGAATTATAACCCCGATACTGCCATTGATTAGCTGGAATGATTGCGGTCGTAGCAATCGTTTCCGCGGCAGAATCTATGTGATCATCGAGGGAAATTTGCGAATAGCCATTATCACTCCAGCCACTAGAGCCTTGGTAAGTTAGAGATTTAATCGGCGGGCTAGTAGTCGAGGGCGATGAATCTCGAGGAGCGATATTCCACTCTACTGATGGGTCGTTATTATTGCCCCAGTATTCCACGCCGGAAACCACCATGCTATTTCTATTCCCGCCTTCTATTCGTATATGTAAATATCCAGATTCAGGACAGTCGACATAAGCAACTTCTCCCCCAGTAGCATACGACTTGGGATTACCTTGTTGTGCATCACCAGATGCGCCCGAAAACCACATTACTACTTTAGGTGGGGGTCCAATAACATTAAGATAGCCAGTAGAGCAAGACGTTTCTCCAGTTCTACCAGAACTGCACATTATGAACTCGTGAACCCCTACCTCTCCAGTAGAGAAGTATATATTTTCTACGCCTTGCAAAGGCTTCTGGCCAGACCAATTAGTCAATTGCTGACCAGTTAACCCATAACCAGACGCAACATTTACCCAATCCGCAGCCTCATCATTGGTATAATAACCGGAATATAAATAATGAGCGCATTCAGCTTGCCCTGACCCGAACATGCTTTCCCACATGACTACGCCGCTATTACCCGCCACAATCCCATCGGGACAACTCCTTTGAAGAGCCTTCGGCGCATCATCATAATAAAGTTTTTCATCTTTCCATCTAATGCCATCTCCCGGCGCGCCACAAACTTCCACAAAACTTTCAGCAGCCTTTAAAGGAGGATGAGAAATATTAAAATCTTGCACAGTTACTGGTTCATCGCCCCATACAGCATTTATCTTGGGTGTCGAATAAGGCGAAAGATTAATCATGTTATCGATATAAAAATTAACAGCAGAGGTGACAGCGTTATCAGCCATTGCTATATTATACTCTGTCGATACACAACTAGGACATAAACCAATACCGCCCTCTATACCATTTACAGTTTTAACTAAAGACTGCGCCGAAGAACTACTTTGACCCTCTATCTTTTTGGGTATGTAATTAGGATCCGCTCCCGGCATAGTTATCGGTTTTAATACTGGCCTCCACATTTGATCACCCGGTATTACATCAAGCGTAACTCGTTTAGATATCGCTCCAAACAAACCAAAACTGTGGGCTTCTAAAGGCGAATGATAGTTTACTGGGTCGGCCAGCGTGATGCCTTCGCCCACTTGGTTTCTTCCGCCAAAATTAATTGCGTCATGCCCAACGCGTAAGAAACTTCTAAACATATTATAATTGGATCCCGGATCACTTGATGATCCCAATATATGATTATCATAATAATTCTCCCACCTATAATTAACGTCGCCAGCTAAAATTAAAGAGGACAATGCGTAACCGTCGCCCGCTTTATAATCATGATCTCTATAAGTTCTGAATTTATAATCTTCCTCACCGAATGTAAAAGCTTGATTGTATTGGTTTTCTGCGTAATAATCTGAAAAATCTTGATATAATAATCTTTGAGGATTTCTCCGATTAACCAGCTTCATCATTTCTGATTTATATTTATTAAATTCATGACCCTGTCCGTTCACCTTTAGTAATATATTGTTATCGTAATGATACAACATGTCATACAAGGATATATTAATAAAATCGAAATAGCTTGCAGCAGGCTCATGTAGTCCGTAATTATGCATGTTTATAGACGCTGCGCCAGCAGCCCATATCCTACTGCGACCCTGCACGCTACCGTATCCACCACATCCGAGACATTGCCAATTGCTAGTACCATATGTACCCATCATGGAATAAGGCCATGTATTCATGAAAAGGTAATACTGACTAGCCCCCGGTGGACTTGTAGCTCCTTTCCATACCCACATCGTCATGTCTGGCCCAATTACGCCAAGAGGGTCAGAACTACCAATCCCCGCTGTGTAAGCCTCCAAGAAAGGCCATTGCCCGGGGTCGTCATTAGACTCACATCCACCCCCGCCGTGCCCCAAATAATATTTTCCTTCTTTAGTAAAATCGCTACCCGCTCCCGGACCACAGTCATATCCAAATCTTTTATGGTGTCTTTCACCCATTTCGCCATCTATACAGCACCCCAAGCCTTCTATTCCCACGCGAGGTCCATCCTTGTTAATTTCAGTCATGCCTGCATTCCAGCCATAGCCATCTTCTCCTATACCATTAATATCCCAAAGATAAGTGTACTCATAATCAGCCCACCCCGATAAAGGTGTGAAATTATCGTATTCTTCACCAACGGACTCGTCTTTCGCCCAAGTAGCCTGACTAGCGTGAGCATCTATAATTTCTTTTAATGTGGCGTTATTCGTGTGTTTATGTAACCCTTGCCTCATCGTCGTCCATCTCATAGCGCTACCACCGCGCCCATGAACACCAATTGGTAAAGGTATACCCTTTCTTTCGTATTTACAATTATTTCCATTCGAGTCACAACCGTATTTAGTTACCCAATCTTGAATTTTATTATGATTAAAACCTTGTCGCTCTCTTTCCTCGACAGTCCAATTGAAAGGATTTTTACCTAATAACTCTATATTATTCCAAACTTCGCCCGCGTATATATTTAACGCACCGGGTACGCCAACTTCGTCTGGCCATTCTATATGCTGGGTAGGATCATAATTCCAGATGTTAACCCTATCCTTTTCAATTAGAGCGTTGTGTGGCCAATGGTACGAATGATCCCAGTGTCGCCCGTAGTCACTGGGACTATTACTCAAGGCTACAATATCGTTCGCTGCAAAAATTAAATTTCCAGTATGCTGCGCCCCGCCGTTATCTAATCTTATATTTTCTACTCGTACTGGGTCACATGTTTCATCTCTAGACCAATTAGGAACACCCCATTCCGCGTCAGCAGGTTGAGAGTGAGCAGCGCAAGAAAACACAGCCTGATGCTTAACGAAGTCGGAATCATACATGTCGTAATCATGAAAATCTTCAGTTATATGTTTTACTGTTCCTAAGCCAATAGGCCTTATCCACTCAACACTTTCGTCTACGTCTGGCACAAAAAATTGATAAGACTTTCTGACATGAGGAAGGTAACCTCTAGTAGAAAGTTTAAACTTTCCTCTCTCTCCTTCTGGCCAAGCTCCTTGATTAGTCATTAGTAAGTCTGCACCCGGAACTTTACAGCCCTCAGCTTTTTGCTCATCAAAAGTCTTTCTACCTACATAGCCATCAGGCGGAGAAATTTTATTTGGATTATCTGATGCGAGTTCTGGTGCGTGAAATTTTGGATCACCCGGAACAGTATCGAACACATTTCTGTAGCCCATAACCCAACCGTCTTCTCTTTCTTCATCATTTGGCTGACTTAGCGAATCAGGATTATAAGGATCTTCTCTTACTAAATTTTCTATTCTAATTGGCCATACTCCATCGCTCGAGTAAGGATCAGGCAAGGGGTCTCCCTCGTCAGCTTCTATGTCTGCGCCGTCTTCAAAAGCCAAGCCGGGCCTAATGCTAGTAGGTTTACCCTCTAATAGATAAGTGCCATGCATTGCATTGACCCAGTTCACATAACCAATTTTAGCACTGTTAACACCCCACTCTGTACAATTGTAATCATCATCAACCTCCGTGCAAACGGTTTTAACTCCATATAAGCCCGCCCCTTTTTTAGTCTCAGCGTATTCACTAGCAATATTATTTAGCCTAAACTGGGGCTCTTCATAATCTAAATACTCAATCCATTGGCCTACTCCATCGATAGTATGAGTCTTTATCCATTTTCTTCTAATCGCAAAAAACTTACCAAACTCAGGACGAGTAAATGTATTGTTGACGTAATTAGCTATTCGCCAATTTCTATGGTGAGCCCATTTTGCCGTAGTGTAAACACTAATATCTTTATTATTTTCATGTTTAGCTTTCCATTTCATGCCCCCCATAACTGGAGACGCCCCGACTCTAGCTAAATTAGACTCTTTAGTTCTTGAGTCGAGCTCGTCCAATTCGTTTAAAAAGATTAAGGAGTGAGTATCGTAACCCGCCCACCAAGACATGTGAGACTTATTGGGTAAACCCAATTGCCGCACATAGCCAAGAGTCGTTGCGCCAGCGTGCTTATCTTCAACTCCCGGGCCAAATTCGCCACCCGGACTAGTGTCTGGAACTATTTTATGGACACAATCCTCACATCCCACTTTAGCTAAACTAGAAGCTTGAATAATATCATTTAAGACAACTCTAGGTAAAGAGTTTACTAAGTACTCACCACCTCCAGCAGATACCGTCGCGGTTGTATCTTGGTGAAAATGCGTGTCTACTAAAACGCCATCGAATCCCCAATTACCCCAACCTCTAGTTTTATCGAATCCGCCCAAAATAGCATCAGCAAAATCCGCTTTCTTATCTACATTATTCTCGGCTGGACCATATTCGTCATACTGCCATATCTCTCTAGAATGCATTGTTTGATGACCCGGATTATCCGGATCAACAGTTAAAGGATAAACCCCTCCCACATTTGCTCTAATAATGTCTTTTCTTAAGGCGCAACCCAATCTACTTGAAACAGAAGGGTTCATATCTGAATTATTAAAATAGTCCTGCGGCTCATAAAGACCCTTGTATCTTCCTAGTTGTGCGTCCCAAGTCGGTTGAGTTCCATTGCTTACGTCACCAGCGAATTGCTCGTCTTGACAATACTCTCTTAACCCTCCTCTTCCGGGTTGATAACTTAAATGTGGCGTCCATTTATCATCAACGTAATGCATGTCGCCAGAGATTCTTGCAAAGTGCGGAACACCATCTACTTTTTCTTGAGATGGAGCATTAAGACTGTGCTCAAAGTTGACTTCCGCCATTTTATACGGTACGCCTAGTCTTCTAAATTCAAAGTGAAACCCTAATTGTTTAGCTCTAGCTTGAACATCAGAAACTTTAAGCCAGTGAACATTTTTGACTGCTGACTCAGTGTAATATCCCTTTGATATTTCTCCACCACCACCAGCAGATTTTACTTTATAATCACCACCGAACAGACTTCCTTCTTCTAGATTTTCTAAATACCAATGTTCACTTTTTGGACCCCCACCTCGATAACCACCTTCACCACGGTAAGGGGGAAGAGTGAAAGTGTTATACAGTTGTTCTTGTACCCCCTTCTCGTATCCGACTGTAGAATTGTAAACGCTGTCTCCAAAATAATCTGTTGCGGATCCCGCAAATATATTTTCTTGCGGCGCTATACCGTTATGAAAAGAGGGGTGGAGAACCATATCTTTTCTTCTTAATTGTTTCGTTTCTTCTTTCGGGCCAGAACAAGAACCTAAAGCATTAACATGCCTTTTAGAAACAAAGAATCCCTCCACTTTGCCGTGTTTCCAATATCTACACCGATTACCAATCCAATCTACATTGGGGTCATCGTTTAAATTTCCTTTGAATCCATCGGGGGTTTCAACAATGTCGTCATCAGACCAATGCATATCATCATCGATACAAAACCACCTACGCATAGAACATTGTAGACTACCCCTATTACTGAATTGAGCAGTAAAAGCATCATTCCCATCCATGCCCCAATCCCATCCTTTACCTACGCCTCTTTCTTTTCTAATCCTATCTACTTCATAAAAATGTTTATGCCACAGCCTTTTTCCTTTGTAAGAGTATCCGCCATTTTCCCAATGATTTGGTTTTTGAAAATAAAGAGAGGTTTTATCTATGAATCTATATTTTGAGCAAGGGAGATGATCACCAAAAACTGCACTATTAGGATCAACACAGTCTTCGACACAGTCTTGAAATTGCCCATATTTTTCTCCATTAGCGTCGTTCATTTCGTCCCATTTATTACATTTTTGCTGGCAAGAAAGCTCAATAGCTTTCTGATCGATCCAATGTCGACTACATCTTTGGTGCCTTTCAAAATAGTCTTTAGTTCCATACTCTTTGCCATTTAAGAAAACAACATCATACTCAATTCCTTGGTCATATGCTAATGGATCAACAATTTCAAAATCTATACTAGCTATTTCAATTGAACTAGTTTTAGTTAAATTCATATGAGTTAAAGAAGGGAGATTTCCCCAAGGAGCATCACCAGCATCTAATTTTTGCGTATTAAATTCCCACTCTTCCGCGTCCGCGCTATAATTAGATTCTAAATCTCTTTGGTGAAGACTCGTGCCAATTTTTCTTTTAATACCATCGTGTGGAGAAATCCATTGACCACCCATTCCTTCTGGATTTTTCAAATCTAATGTATCTTTTCCTCTTTTTGCTGGTTCAGCAATAATATCATATGTATGAGACCCGATGCTATCTGATAAGGCGTCACCAGATTCATCCATTAAAGCTGCCCACGAGCCTAGTCTTCCAATAGCTTGATTATCTTGAGCTTGGGCTGGCGGCGTCGGGTAATGAGTCTGATCATAAATAGGAATACTTATTCCATCCGCCCCCAAATTATAATCCTTTTTAAGAGCGGCAGAGCTATTTAATTTTTTAACAGCGTTTAACCAAAAAGGTGTTTGTTTATCTATACTAGTATATGCCGCCGCTTCAGAATCAACAAAATAATCAGAGCCAGCATAATCTAAATCTGGCTCGAGCATGTACTCACCGCGATAAGGATAGTCATTAACGCTTTCCTCAGTATTTGAACCACCTCCTCGATCTATGCCCCAACCAGTTTTATGAACGACAGAAATAATTTCATACAGCTTATTGTCTACCGCTGCAGTAACCTTAGCATTATCTACTACGGGAGTATTATTATGTGGGCCACCCTGTTCGCATTCATTAGTTTCTTGTCCATTAGCGTCTAAAATTCTTTTACAGCAACCTTCGGATTTCCAATATCCATAGCCCCTAATACATGTACCGTCTTCTCTATACTCTAAACAAGGTCCGCCCGGATCTTCCTCCCATTCCACGAATCTTCCACATCTTGAACCGTTTATAATTTCAAATGAACTATGCCAATGCTGCATGCCGTGATCCCCATATGGTTGCCCGGGCGGACATATTGCCGTACCACACCACATGCGCTCACCGACTCCAGCATGAGTATAATAGTCATAATTAGCATTACTGTTTTTATTTTGATCCCAATGCGCTTTACTTCCGTCTACATTAGGATTAATAATAGCAGTAAATATGATATCATCTTCTGATTGCGCCGGATTCATTCTAAAATAATGCTCCTTAGCATGCTCTAAAGAATCTGCCCAATAAAATCCATTAGGGTAGACATTGGGCGGTGAATTACCAAATCCGCCCTTTGGAACTGGGTGAGTCTGAACTCTATCGACCTCCCACTCAATAGTGTACAAATCCTTAGGAACAAGCATATCGCCAGAACGGTACGGATATAACCTGTAATGATCTTCGAATGTTAAAGGTCTTACTTTTTTAATACTGTTAATTCTACTAGCAAGATAATTATATTGGTCAACATTCAAATAAGCTCTATTAAAATAAGTATTTTTGTCATTAATGTGCTGGTAATTACCTTCACTACGATCAGGATGATTACGAGTTAATTCATTCTCGTTTGCTGGTCTATAATCGGCACTAAAAAGCCCTCCATATTTATATGGGTAACTTTCTTTATATTTTTCTTCTTCAGCCATTTCGTTATTTTATAATACGTCAGAACCACCGGGCATTCCAATTCCTCCCATACCGCTTATAGTTTTCCAATCACCCACGACGCCCAAGTCATAAGCTATTCTTCTGCCGCACTTATTATCTATTGGTCTGCCAAAAAGTCTAGCATCAGCAGTCCCAAAGTATCTTTTCATAGGAGCCGCCCAATTTATATCTCTCGTCATTGTAAAGTCGAAGCCAGCACAAGGAGCAGTATGATCAGCGCAATTTCTTTCTGCCATCCATGTGGCTTGTATATTTTCGTGACTAATATCTAAATAACCATCAAAGTTTACACAATTTGCTCCCACGCAAGGCTCGTAGCCTTCGCAATCACCAGAAACCCAATTCACACCCGTCCATGTTTCTTTAACTAGAATGGGTACATCGATCTTGCCTGCGGGGTTTAGCCCTTGAACCACAGACGAATCAGGCCTTATTACTGATTCAGGACACCCCATTGTAGCCGAATGTTGATTCCATCCTATAGTGCCATCGATGACTGGTGGGGGCCATAGCTTTGGAGCAATTAATTCCATAATCGGCGGCCGATCATAAAAATGAGGAATACCCGCGGGTTGATACATTATATCGGTTCTTATATCCGGCGCGCTACTTTTCTTTGCGCCCTTGTTAGCGATATTACTTCTGCTCGCATCGCCGCCCCACCTATAGGTAGACTCAGAGTCGTGCGTCCCATGATCCCAATTATATGTACAGGCTTGACACTCGTCATATACAACATAATTCCCGTCATCGTCTTTTTCCATGACATCTTTGGTTACCTCGAACAACCTGATGTCATCGATCATTCCTTGACAATTAATATTCGGAAACCCGCTTGGAACAATATCCATTTCTCTATAAGCTTCTACAAAGTCCGCCGTATCAGAACTATACATATCAC
>CEUQ01049247.1_pt1 | contig 49521 bp, 44 predicted proteins | sample 361491 | NCBI WGS metagenome assembly CEUQ01 (sample SAMEA2622796, study PRJEB7988) | marine metagenome | biome: marine biome (ENVO:00000447); feature: marine epipelagic mixed layer (ENVO:xxxxxxxxx); material: "saline water (ENVO:00002010), including plankton (ENVO:xxxxxxxx)" | depth 120 m | reverse complement strand
CCACTTAAAAAATGAAAATTAAGGGCCTTGTTGTACTTATTTTTTTCTTCTACTCATCATATCTGCTGGCAGAAAATGCATCTATTGACTTATTAGCTGATGACGAGCCAGTTGATATATTTAATGATAATACTAAGAAAGAACCTATAGTTAACGATACTGCAGAAAAAATTTTAATTGTTAAAGATATTAGAGTTGAAGGCATACAACGTACAGAGGCAGGAACCGTATTTAGCTACCTCCCAATAAAAGTTGGCGACTCCTTAACTAAAGAAAAAGCAGCAGATGCAATAAAAGCACTTTATTCTACTGGATTCTTTAAAGATGTCCGATTAGAGTCTGAAGATGGTGTTCTATTAGTAATAGTGCAAGAAAGACCAGCTATTGCTGAAATTACTATTGTAGGTGTAAGTGAGTTTGAACCGGATAAACTTAAAACTGGCCTTAGAAAGTCAGGCTTAGCTGTCTCTCGCATATTTGATCGTGCGTTATTAGATAAAGCAGAACAGACATTAAAGCAACAGTATATTAGCAAGGGAAGATATTCAGTAAAAGTTACTACTACAATTACTCCGCTTGAGCGTAACCGTGTTGGACTTAATTTTAGTATTGATGAGGGAGAGGTTGCAAAAATAAGAAAAATAAATATTGTTGGCAACAAGTCATTTAGAGAAAGAGAGCTAATCGGATTATTTAGCCTAAGAACTCCTGGCCTTCTAACCTGGATTACTAGCGATGATCAATATTCAAAACAGAAACTATCTGGTGATTTAGAAACCCTACGTTCTTATTACCTTGATCGCGGATATTTAGAATTTACTATTGATTCTACCCAAGTATCTGTTACACCTGATATGCAAGATATTTATATTACAATTAATATAATTGAAGGACCTCAATATAAAATATCCAATATTAAATTAGCAGGAGACATGAAAGTTCCAGAAGATGAGTTACTTAAACTGGTTAAGTTAGATTCTGGTGATATATTTTCGCGTAAAAAATTAACTCAATCAATTAAACTTATTACAGATCGATTAGGTGATGATGGCTATGGATTTGCTAATGTTAATGCTGCACCAGAGACAAATAAAGAAAAAAGAGAAGTAGCTTTTACTTTTTTTATTGATCCAGGGCGTAGAGTATATGTAAGAAGAATTACTATATCTGGTAATAATCGTACTCGTGATGAGGTGATTAGGAGAGAAGTGCGTCAACTTGAAGGAGGCTGGTATTCAACTTCCAAAATTAATCGATCTAAAGTTCGTATAGACAAACTAAACTACTTTAAATCTGTGAATGTAGAAACTCCTGCAGTGCCTAATGCTACGGATAAAATTGATGTCAATCTTCAAGTGGAAGAAAAGCCAACTGGTAATGTCATGTTTGGTCTGGGTTTTTCCCAGCAAGAAGGTATAATATTAAGCGGAAACGTCTCGCAAGCTAATATATTTGGTACTGGTAAATTCTTAGCTCTTAAGGCAAATACAGGCAGGGTTAGAAAAGTATTCTCTATATCTTATACTGATCCGTATTTTACCATTGATGGAATAACTGCAGGGATTGATCTTTACCGAAGAAGCCTGAATACTAATAATCTAAATTCGGTATCAAATATTAGATCTGCCACAATGGGAGGCGCAATCAGATTTGGTCTGCCAATTAATGAAGTTGACTCTATATTTGTTGGAATAGGAGCCGAAACAACTGACCTATCATTATCACCCTTAAGCCCTTTGCGTAATAGAAATTTTGTATCAACTTTTGGTAATCCTACAAGTAATTTCCCACTGACTCTAAGATTTGTTAGAGATGAAAGAAATAGTGCCATTTGGCCAACTAAGGGTTCAACGCATAGAATATTTGGAGAAATAAGTGTGCCAATAGGCGATCTTAAATACTATAAAATAAACTATCAAACTAAGCACTATTTTCCTATTTCTAAACATTTCACCCTATTACTAGATGGAAAGCTTGGCTATGGAGATGGATATGATGGGAGAGAACTACCATTCTTTAAAAATTTCTTTGCTGGTGGCAATCGATCAGTAAGAGGCTATAGGATAAGCTCCCTAGGTCCACGTGATACCTCCCGCAGAGCATTAGGTGGAAATAAGCTAGTAGTTGGAAGCGCAGAAATCCTATTTCCAATGCCTGGGATGCAAAGTGATAGAACTATCCGACTAGGAACATTCATTGATGCGGGAACTGTATTTGGGCCAAATGGGTTATACCCTAAATCAGAAGGCCTTAGATATTCTGCTGGATTCTCCGTTTCCTGGGTTTCTCCAATGGGTCCCCTTAAAGTAAGCTTAGCAAAAGCAATTAATAAAAAAGAAGGGGATAGGATACAACCATTTCAATTTATTTTTGGGAACCAATTTTAAAAATAAATATTTATTTACTAAGGAGTATTATGGACATTCATGAAATATTAAAATATCTTCCACATCGTTATCCATTTCTATTAGTAGACCGAGTAATGCACTGTGATGCAGGAAAAGAAATCACTGCACTTAAGAATGTCACTATTAACGAGCCTTTTTTTCCAGGTCACTTTCCTCATCATCCAATCATGCCAGGTGTATTAATAATAGAAGCTTTAGCACAAACAGCCGCGCTACTTACATTGAAAACATTAAATCTAAAAGTTGATAGTGACTCTGTATATTATTTTGTTGGTATAGACCAAGCTCGCTTTAAGAAACCAGTCTATGCAGGTGACCAGTTAAAACTAAAAGTAAAAATAGAAAGACAAATTAAGGGTGTTATAAAATATTCTGCTAGAGCAGAGGTAGAAGAAAGAGTAGTCACTGAAGCTAAACTAATGTGCACAATGCAGGATATATGAGTTAATTTATTAAATATTTTACATAGGAATACTTTTGATTAATAAGAAAATTCCTAAAGCAGGAAGATTCTACAACAACAATGAAATAATTGGTGGTGTGGATGAAGCTGGAAGAGGACCATTAGCAGGTGCAGTATTTGCAGCTTGTGTTGTACTCAATCCAGATAACCAAATAGAAGGAATAACTGACTCTAAGAAACTAAGTGAAAAAAAAAGGAATATGCTTGCATATTTAATTAAAAGAGATTCTATAGCATGGGCAATCTCCTCAGCGTCTGTAGAAGAAATCGATAGTATTAATATATTACAAGCAAGTTTACTTGCAATGAAACGCGCCGTTGAGAGTTTACCTTTCCAACCTGATAAAATATTAGTAGACGGTGTATACAGTCCGAAACTTAAAATTCCAATAAAAACTGTAATTAAGGGTGATAGTTTAATAACTGAAATTTCTGCAGCTTCAATTCTTGCAAAAGTGGCGCGTGATACTGAAATGCACCTATTACATAAAATTTTCCCGAAATATGGATTTGATAAGCATAAAGGATACCCAACAAAAAAGCATTTAGAAGCATTAAGAGTACACGGAGTATCATCAGTACATAGACGTAGTTTCTCTCCTATACGCCAACTAGTATCTTTTAATTAATATTTTTAGAACTCTATAACTCTAATAAAATGAAAATAAAGAAAAATACCGTTGTATCTATTACGTATACTTTACTAGACTCCACTGGTAATATTATGGAGAAAACAGATCTCCCATTTAGTTATTTACACGGTGGATTTGATGAAATTTTCCCAATAGTTGAGAAAGAACTAGAGAATAAAGAAATAGGCCATTCTTGTAGTATCATAATGTCACCCGAGGACCATTTTGGTGAATATGATAGTAACTTAGTCCGAATAGAACCTCGTAATGTATTTCCTGATAATATAAAAGCTGGAATGCAATTTGAAGGGGAAGAAGTAAATTCTAGAATTAAATTAATATATACAGTCACTGATATTACTGAAGATAAGGTAGTCGTTGACGGAAATCACCCTCTTGCTGGCATGAATTTACATTTTGATTGTACCGTTACAAATATACGCAATGCCACTAAAGAAGAAATATCTCATGGCAGTATCCATGAATAAATTTAATTATTCTATATTTATTAGAAGACTTATAAATAAAAAGAGTGATTACTGCAAACTATTTATTCTTTTTATACATTTCTCTTAGAATATAAATTTTCTCTAGCGCCTCTTTTGGACTTAACTCATCTGGTACTATCTTAGATAGCAATATAAGAGCTGGGTGCTCTTTAAGAATATTGCTCTCGGTAGCATCAAACATTTTTTTAGAAAATAAATCTTTACTTGAATCTTTATTCTTAAATCTAGTTAAATATTTCTTTGCAGCATTAATTGTTGCCTCTGGCACTCCAGCTAATGCCGCAACTTGTAGACCATAACTTTCACTAGCTGGTCCCTTATTCATAGTATAGAGAAAAGTAATTCGTTGGTTATGCTTTACAGCATCAAAATGTATATTAGCAGCCTGACTAAACCTTTCTACCAACCGTGACAGTTCTGAATAATGTGTTGCAAAAAGAGAGTAACACCTATTCTTCTCTAATAAACTCTGAGCAATTGCAAAAGCTAATGCTAATCCATCAAGAGTTGAGGTTCCTCTTCCTATCTCATCCATTAACACTAAACTTTGTGCTGTAGCATTATTCAAAATATTCGCCGCTTCAGTCATTTCCACCATAAATGTAGATCTACCACTTGCAAGATCATCAGATGCACCAATTCTTGTAAAAATCTTATCAATTGGCCCAATAATTACGCTCTTAGCAGGAACAAAGCAGCCACAGTGTGATAGCAAAGTAATCAAAGCAACTTGCCTCATATATGTTGACTTCCCACCCATATTAGGACCAGTAACAATTAACATTTGGCGCTTGCCACCAAGCTTCACATCATTCGTGATATAGCTCTCCACTTGATTTTCTACTACAGGATGCCTCCCTGCCTCAATTCTAATAATAGCTTGATTAGTAAAACTTGGCATAGTGTATTTACATGTTAATGCGCGCTCTGCGAAAGTTGCTAAAACATCTAATTTAGCTACATTCTTTGCTATTAACTGTAAATGACTCACATATGATATAAGGTCCTCTAATACTAAACTAAATAACAATTTCTCTCGAGCTAGTGCGCGATCTTTTGCTGAAAGTGCCTTATCTTCAAATGTTTTCAGCTCAGGGGTGATATAGCGTTCAGCATTCTTTAAGGTCTGGCGCCTAATATAATCTTCTGGAATTTTTTCTTTATGTGCATTAGTTACTTCAATATAAAACCCATGAATACGATTATATTCAACCCTTAAAGTTGAAATATTAGTACGAGCTCTTTCCTTAATTTCAAGCTGTAATAGAAATTCACCACAATTTTCTTGTATTGCACGTAATTCATCTAATTCTTTGTCATAGCCATCTGCTATTACCTTGCCATCACGTAACATTGCATTAGGTTCATCATGTATCGCATTCTTTAATAAAGTAAGTAATTTAGCTTCAGGAGTTATGGAATTTGCCAGCATATCCATATTATTGCTATGGCACTCAAATAAAATAGAAGCAACATCAGGTAGCACCTCAAGACTATCACGTAACCCCGACAAATCTCTTGGCCGAGCTGATTTCAATGCAATACGGGCTGATATACGTTCTATATCAATAATTCTTTTTAAATGTTTTCTTATTGCCAAATATGGCCCTGATGCTGGCTCTCCAATCAATATAGACACATTTTCTAAACGTTTCCTTATCTTATTCTGATCTCGTAAAGGGTGGTGCAACCAATTTCGTAACATACGGCTACCCATACTCGTTGAGCATGTATCTAATAATGATAGAAGTGTTGGGGCTTTATCTCCTCGTATAGTTTCTGATATCTCAAGATTACGCCGAGTAACGGCATCAATTTGTATATGATTAGTACTACTTTCTACTTTTAAAGAATTGATATGAGCTATATTTGCACGTTGTGTAAGACAAACATAATCAAGCAATGCACCAGCTGCACTTAATGATGGATTTAATTTATCACAGCCAAAGCCAGAAAGATCATGAGTTTTAAATTGTTCACAAAGTTTCTGGATTGCAGCTCTAGTATCAAATTTCCATGCAGGCAAGTACTTTAAAACACTAGTTTCACTGATTAAATCTAAAGTATCTAATGATTCAGGTAAAAGTATCTCTGCAGGCTTTAATCTTTCAATTTCATTTAACAAATTCGGTGGTGCTACCTCCATTAGGCGAAAGTCTCCCGCAACTAAATTTAACCATGCCAACCCTAATGTCCCATTATATAAATCTAATGAAAGTAAAATACAATCTCGTTTCTCCTCTAATAATTCTGCATCAGTTAATGTGCCTGGCGTTATAACGCGAGCTATTTCACGTTCTACTAACCCTTTCCTTGTATCCCCAGAATTACCAACCTGTTCACATATAGCAACCGATAAACCATGTTGTACAAGTTTTACCAAATACTGTTCTGCTGAATGATAAGGAACACCTGCCATTTTTACTGGGGTTCCAGCTGAATTGCCACGACTAGTTAAAGTAATATTTAATAATTTTGAAGCCTTTTCTGCATCATCAAAGAAGAGCTCATAAAAATCACCCATTCGATAAAACATTAAGGTATCAGGATACTGTGCCTTCAGACGAAGATACTGCTGTATCATTGGAGTATGTTTACTAGGCATGTTTAGAATAATATCTAAAAAATACTCCAGCACATAAGTTATGCAATATTTGTCTCATAATACTTCCTACTTCAAACCTTTAGTTGCTTAGTTAAATGAGGGCTAATGATTCTTAATAGCTGTCCAAATATTTTTGGGCTACCAGCTATAACTTGCCCACTATTCATATATGTTTCATTACCTTCTAAGTCACTTACAAGGCCACCTGCTTCTGTAATAAGTAAACAACCGGCAGCCATATCCCAAGGTTCTAATTGCAGCTCCCAAAAACCATCATAACGTCCTGCTGCAACATAAGCCAAATCTAATGCAGCAGAACCAGGGCGACGAATACCTGCAACCCTAGGTAATATATCCTTAAGCATAGCAAGGTAGGCGTCAGTATGTGTAAGATCCCTAAATGGAATACCTGTTCCTATCAAACATTCAGAAAGCTTATTACGTTTACTTACTCGTAATCTATGATCATTTAAGTAAGCACCCCTCCCTCGACTTGCAGTAAATAATTCATTTCTAATTGAATCATAAATAACAGCCTGAGTTAATATACCCCTATGTTTTAATGCAATAGAAACAGAATATTGAGGGAAACCATGAAGAAAATTTGTAGTGCCATCAAGTGGATCAATAATCCATTGATACTCAGGCCCATTTTGATTACCTATAACACCACTTTCTTCTGCTAGAATAGAATGCTTAGGGTATGCTCCTAGAATAATATTAATTATGGCATCTTCAGCTTCACTATCTATTTCACTAACAAAATCACTATGCGATTTTTGTGAAACATTCAATATATCAATATTCTGTGCAGCATGATTAATGATTCCACCAGCACGTCGTGCCGCCTTAATGGCAGTATTAAGCATTGGATGCATATTAGTCCTAAAAATGAGTTGAATTATTTATAAAAATGGCATTCTAATATGATTCCTATAAATCTGCTTGATAACATACGTGTAATTCTAAACTGCCCGAGCCACCCTGGAAACATAGGCGCAGCCGCAAGAGCAATGAAAACAATGGGTTTAGAGTCACTTTACCTAGTAAACCCAAATTCTTTTCCAAGTAAAGAAGCAGAAATAAGGTCTGCCGGTGCTTGGAATATACTTAATAACGCAAAAATTTGTACAAATCTTAATGAAGCATTGAGTGGTACCACTCTTGCAGCTGCTATCACAGCCAGAGAAAGAAGTATCTCACTTGATGTATTAGATCCACGCCAAGGTGCCAAAAAAGTCCTTAGCCAAGCTCAAGAATCTCCAGTAGCGGTAGTTTTTGGAACAGAGGTATCAGGACTTACAACAGAGGACGTAAATAAATGCCAGCTAATAATCCATATTCCAGCTAATCCAAAATATTCTTCACTGAATTTGGCTAGTGCGGTACAAGTAATAACTTATGAATTACGTATGGGACTCCCATACGTAAAAATGCATTTGCCAAGGCCAGAAAAACTAGCTAGCTATGAAGAAATTGAGTTATTCTACGAACACTTTGAGAATACTATGATTAATAGTGGATTTCTTGATCCTAAGAACCCAAAATTTTTAATGCAAAGAATTCGCCGTTTGTTTTCTCGTACTAATTTAGAGAAAAAAGAAATTAGTATATTACGTGGTATCCTGAGTTCTTATAAAAAATAAGCATAATAAATTTTTATTTAATTATTTGCAAGATAGTAGTAAATATAGAGGTAGCATAAATAATAGATAGATAGATAAATTAAATTCACCTAGTTTAAAATAAATTAACGTAAAATTAGTTCTAATGAAAGACTAAATCAAATATGAATAATATAAAGAAAATTTATTTTGATCATAATGCTACTACAAGAGTAGATGATGAAGTATTAGCAACAATGCTGCCATATTTTCAGGAAAATTTTGCTAATCCATCCAGTGGCCATAGTTTAGGAATAACAGGACGCCAGGCAATTAATCAAGCACGTCAACAAGTAGCTGATTCGATTAATGTGCTGCCATCACAAGTGATTTTTACTAGTGGTGGATCAGAAGCTAATAATTTATTTATTCAGGGTGCAGCTAAATACCTTAAAAACACACGGATCATTGTTAGTGCAATTGAACACCCATGTGTTTTGTACCCAGCTAGAGAGGTGATGAAAGATATTAACCAAAGATTGGATTTACGGAAACTAATAGTTAATGAATCCGGATACATAGTTATGAATGATGTAGATAAAGCCTTAGCAGAATCCCCTGCTGGGATTGTATCAGTTATGCTAGCTAATAATGAAACTGGCGTAATTCAAGAAGTTGCTACTATCGCAGAAAAATCAAGAAAATTTAATACATTGATCCATACTGATGCAGTCCAGGCATTTGGAAAGATACCAGTTGATTTTCCCTCCCTTAATGTACATGCTATGACATTATCCTCGCATAAGATATATGGGCCCAAAGGTGCAGCCGCACTAATTATAGATAAAGATATTATACTTAACCCACAAATCTATGGTGGTGGGCATGAAAATGGATTACGATCAGGCACAGAAAATGTTCCGGCTATAGTTGGATTTGGAAAAGCTTGTGAACTATCTAAACTACGTATAAAAAAATTCTCTACAAAAATTAAAGAATTACGAACACATCTAGAGGCACAGCTAATAAAAATGGGTGCCATAATTTTTGGTGCCCATACGAATCGCCTACCAAATACTTGTTATTTTGCCCTGCAAAATATTGAAGGTGAAACTTTAGTAACTAATCTAGAAAAATCAGGATTCATAATTGCAAGTGGTGCTGCTTGCTCAAGTGCTACTCCAGGGAAGAGCCATGTACTTGATGCTATGGGAGTTGATCCTTCTTTAGCACGTTGTGCAGTTCGCATAAGTCTAGGAAAAAGCAACACACTTGAGCAAATAAATGACTTCATAGTAGCTTTAAAAGCTATTTGTAAAAAATTAAAACGTATAAATTCAATAATGGTAGAGGAATAATTCGAATATATTTCTCCAGAAATAACTATATATTTATCTATTAATTTAATTTATTCTGTTTTTTTCTATAACAATGATAGCTTATATAATATGTTTAAATATTTTTTGGCGAATAGAGACTCATAATGTCAATACAGCCTGCACCAATCGTCCCCCAAATAAATTTATCAATAATAACTCATATAATTTATGCACTACATGCACTAAGTGCCATTAGCGGAGTAATTGGGTCTACATTTGTCATTACATCTTTCTTAACTGGTTGGCCATCAATTATTGCCGTTATCGTCAACTATGCAAAAAAGAAAGATGTACAGAATTCTTACCTTGATTCTCATTTTAATTGGCAAATACGCACGTTCTGGTTTGCATCTCTATGGATGATATTCGCTATAATACTGTTCATATCTGTATTTGGAATCTTCCTTTCTTATATCATAACGGTTTTTACTGGGTTATGGATAATCTACCGTATCACTCGTGGTTGGTTAACACTTAATAAAGGACTCCCTATGCCAATAGGGAAATAAAGTTACATGCTCGGAAAAATTACAAATAAAAGTGATATTATTTACAAGACTTTTAATCCTAATCTCATAAAAAAACACGCCTAATTATCTAAGCGTGCCTCTTTATTTTTATAAATAATTTAAATCAATGGAACAATTAAAAGCGCTACAATATTCATAATTTTAATTAAAGGATTAATAGCAGGGCCAGCAGTATCTTTATAAGGGTCACCAACAGTGTCTCCTGTAACTGATGCATGATGTGCTTCAGATCCCTTTCCTCCGAAATGGCCATCCTCAATATGTTTCTTAGCATTGTCCCAAGCACCACCACCAGCTGTCATTGAAATAGCTAAGAAAATCCCTGTAATAATGGCGCCAATTAACACACCACCTAAAGCTACTGGACCAAGTAAGATACCAACTATAAGTGGCACGGCTATAGGTAAAAGTGAGGGAACAATCATTTCTTTTATAGCCGCTATAGTTAACATATCTACAGCCTTCGAATAATCAGGCTTAGCTGTAGAATCCATAATCCCAGGTATTTCTTTGAATTGACGACGTACTTCTATAACTACTGATCCAGCTGCCCGACCAACAGCCTCCATTGCCATTGCACCAAATAGATATGGCACCATTCCTCCAAGGAATAAACCAATAATAACCATATGATTAGAAAGATCAAATGTAAATGACCCCTGACCGCCAGCACTAAGTGCATTGGTATAATCAGCAAATAAAACTAATGCGGCTAATCCAGCAGATCCTATTGCATATCCTTTTGTAACTGCTTTTGTAGTATTACCAACAGCATCAAGTGGATCAGTAATATTACGAACCTCTTCTGGTAGACCTGACATTTCAGCAACACCACCAGCGTTATCAGTTATCGGACCATACGCATCAAGTGCTACAATAATCCCTGCCATAGATAACATTGCAGTTGCAGCAACAGCTATCCCATATACTCCAGCCAAACCATAAGCACACCAAATAGCAATACATACAACTATTACTGGCCAAGCTGTTGACCTCATAGAAATGCCTAATCCTGCTATGACATTAGTTCCATGACCTGTGCTTGACGCCTCCGCAATGTGCTGAACTGGTTTATATTCTGTTGATGTATAATATTCAGTAATCCAACATATTGCTCCAGTTAGTAAAAGACCAACTATTCCAGCAAGATATAAGCTGAACCATGAAGTTTCTTCGCCTCCAATCACTATCCCACCACTCATCATAATAGCTGTAACAGGAAAATAAACAACTGCAGCCAAACCGCCTGCAACAGCTAAACCACGATATAGTGCATTCATAATCTTCCCACCTTCTCGTGCTTTAACAAAATAACAACCCACTATTGAAGCAATTATAGAGAACCCTCCTAGAACTAGTGGATATAGAATAGCACTTGTACCTGCATTCTCAACTAATAAACCACCTAGCAACATAGTTGCAATAATTGTCACTGCATAAGTTTCAAATAAATCAGCAGCCATACCAGCACAATCACCAACATTGTCACCTACATTATCTGCAATAACTGCTGGATTTCTTGGGTCATCTTCAGGGATTCCAGCCTCAACCTTACCCACTAAATCAGCACCCACATCCGCACCTTTTGTAAAGATTCCACCACCTAGTCGAGCAAAAATAGATATTAATGAGCTACCAAAAGCTAGGCCTACCAGGGCATGTATAGCATCAGATGTAGAAACACCTATAGCTAAAAGCAAAGCAAAATATCCAGCCACCCCTAAAAGACCCAAGCCAACAACCAACATCCCAGTAATTGCTCCACCCCTAAAAGCTGCATCTAATGCTGGACTAATGCCACCTTTTGCAGCCTCTGCAGTTCGTGTATTGGCTTTTACTGAAACATTCATTCCAATAAAACCAGCCAAGCCTGATAAAATTGCTCCTATAGCAAAGCCAATAGCAGTCTCCCAACCTAAAGTAGCAAAAATAATTACTAACAAGGCCCCACCTACAATACCAATTGTCCTGTATTGTCGATTCAGATAAGCAGAAGCGCCCTGCTCAATTGCCGTACCAATTTCACGCATGCGTTCATTTCCTCTTGGCAAGGCTAAAATCCATTTTATCGATACCGCTCCATATACGCATGCGGCTACCGCACAAGCAATAGCAATGATTAAACCAAAAACCATTTGAATCTCCAATTAAAGTCAGACCATCTGTAAATATATGAAGGATATTGGTCTAATAACCTCATATTAGGAATAATTTTCCATTTCTCTAAAAAATTAATTTCCATTTCTCTAAAAAATTAATCTCAACTATATCTAAATGACTACCTAATCTAGATCTTAAAATCACTTAATTTTTTCTTAACCCCAATATTTTTCAATCTTACATATTTTGGTAACCCATCTTTATATGAAGGATAATCCTCACCCTTAATAAGAGGCACAAGATATGTACGGCATCTCTCCGTTATACCAAACCCATCTTTCGTAATAAAATTAGCTGGCATCATTTTTTCCACATTAGCAACCTTTGAAAGCTTTGCCATACCAACCTTCCATTTATAAGGTTTACTAGACAAGCGCTTTATTGCAGGCATTACTGCATTATGCCCTTTAATTGCAAATTCTACCGCAGCCTTACCAGCTGCATACGCTTGATCTACATCAGTTCTTGAAGCAATGTGGCGTGCAGAACGCTGTAAATAATCTGCCACACCCCAATGATATTTAAGCCCCAAACCATCTTTAATAATATTTGCAACTACTGGTGCTACTCCGCCTAATTGTGCATGCCCGAAGGCATCTCGTAATCCTTGATCAGCAAGAAATTTTCCCCTTGCATCCTTTACTCCTTCTGATACTACTACAGTACAATATCCAAATTCATTAACACATTTTTTTACTTTAGCAAGAAATTTTTTCTTATTAAAAGTAATTTCTGGAAATAAAATGACAATAGGGATTTCACAATTCTTATCAGATGCTAAGCCCCCTGCAGCTGCAATCCACCCAGCATGCCGCCCCATTACCTCCAATACAAAAACTTTAGTTGAAGTTTTAGACATACTAGCCACATCAAAACTAGCTTCTCTAGTAGATACAGCTATATACTTAGCTACCGAACCAAAGCCAGGACAGCAATCAGTAATTGGCAAATCATTATCTACAGTCTTAGGAACATGAATTGCTTGTACTGGATAACCTAGTCTCTTTGCTATCTGTGAAACCTTAAGACAAGTATCAGCCGAATCACCACCACCATTATAAAAGAAATATCCAATATTATGAGCTTTAAAAACCTCAATTAAACGCTCATATTCACGTCGATTTTGATCAAGATTTTTTAGCTTATATCTACATGATCCAAAGGCACCAGATGGTGTAATGGATAATGCTTTAATAGCTGCATTACTCTCCTTACTAGTATCAATAAGATCCTCAGTCAATGCACCAATAATTCCATTTCTCCCCGCATAAACCTTCCCAATTTTTTTCTTATTTTTCCGCGCAGTCTCTAAAACGCCAGCAGCAGAGGCATTGATAACAGCAGTTACCCCACCAGATTGAGCATAAAATGCATTTTTTACTGCCATGTTTTTCCCCTTAATCTTATAACTTATATAAAATTACCCTTATGTGCTACTAGCTAATTACTGAAAGAATATCATTACGTATTTTTTCTACCGATCCAACACCATCTATTTTTAAATATTGATTAGCGCCTTTCTCTCCACTAACAGAATACCTAAAATAATAATCTATTAATGGCTTTGTCTGATTATGGTAAACCTCAAGCCTCCTTTTCACCGTTTCTTCTTTATCATCATCCCTCTGTATTAATGGCTCTCCAGTAATATCATCTTTTCCTTCATTTATCGGCCTATTAAATATAACATGATAAGTACGGCCCGTCCCTGGATGCACTCTACGACCAGTCATACGTTTAATAATCTCCTCATCATCAACACTAATCTCAATTACAAGATCAACTAGAACACCGGCAATTCGCATTGCATCTGCTTGAGGAATAGTGCGAGGGAAACCATCAAACAAGAAACCATTCTTACAATCAGGCTTTGATATACGTTCTTTTACTAAGTCAATTATGATACCATCAGGAACCAATTCACCCATATCCATAATTTTCTTAGCAGCAAGGCCAAGCTCACTACCTTTATTTACTGCACTACGAAGCATATCACCTGTTGAAATCTGGGGAATCCCGAGATGCTCTTTTATGTAATTAGCTTGAGTACCTTTTCCCGCACCAGGCCCACCCAATAAAATAATTCGTATGATTATTCTCCATTTCTAAATAAAATTCCCCGCTATAACAGCAGGGAATGAACTCCACTAATTCCTACGACACCTTTAAATTATAACGCAAGCTAGCCAAATTCTCGAACTTTTTAATACTCTAAACTATGCCAACATACTATTTCCAACGCTTACCACTTACTATAACCTTTCCACTTTTAAATCTATATATGATATTAAAATCAGGCATTAATCATACAATATAACAAAAAAAACCAACCTTTTCTAACTACATTATTATTTATAGTAGCCCAGATTAGATATAAATCTAATTAAATTAAAAGATTTTAATTTATAACAAAAGTTACTTATAGTAACAATATCTATTATGCCAAAAAATATAATTTGGCAGCTATATACATAGATAGATTTTCTATTTATAAGGTATAAGGGAATTTCTTACTCTATCTTACCGCACCTATTCAAATTCCTGTGGATAGATTTGTGGATTATTTATATTAAAGCTACGCTTATATTTCGATATAAGATTATCTTTTAACAAAAAATCAACTATAGAATGGAAATTTTGCTGTTTTTAAACATATAGTTATTCTGAAAACAAAGCTATAATTAATTTTAATATCGCTAATTTATATTATTAAACCAATAAATGTGGATTACTTAGTAATCCACATTTAAAATATTTATAACCTAATAAAGTTTTTTAGGCTTAATGAGCTGCAGGTGCGGATTTACCATCACCCATGAATTTAATTTCCCTTTCTCCGCTCAAATGTTCAGGTTCAATCATAAAGTCTCCTCCATTAGAAACCGCCCAAATTTCTTCAGCAGCTCCTTCATCACCACCTGACAGTAAATATGCGCCAAATCCTATTATTCCTCCACCCATAGCAAATGCAGTTTTAACTGGAAAATATACCATAGTCGCTAAGGCTGAGGCAGCTTGAGCACCAGTATCAGATATAGCCACAGCCAAATCATTTTCCTCTGCATGTGCTGTTGGTACAGTCATAGCCACGAAAAAACTTAAAGCCACTATTGCATAAATATTCTTAAAACCTTTTGATGAGATCATTACTACCCCCCTATAATTAATATCTAGAAAAAAACCCTTTCAAATACTACTTTTTATAAAATATTTCTATTTATATTTTATTCTCCAGTGCCAGTATCTTAATGTCAATAGTAATTATGTGAAAAACTAATTTACAATGAGAATACTCCAGCTTTTATTAAAATAATAACTTATAGTAATAAATTAACCAGCAATAATTTTACGCTATTTCACTTGTTATTAGTTAATTTCAATACACCAACTAAACCCAATCTTTACCAATAAGAAAATTATTATAAAGATTTGATTCTTCACTATTTTTTTCTGGCTTCCAATCATATCGCCATTTAACTATGGGTGGCAAAGACATAAGTATAGACTCAGTACGGCCACCAGATTGCAAACCAAATAAAGTTCCGCGATCCCAAACTAAATTAAATTCTACATACCGACCACGACGATAAGCCTGGAAATCTCGTTCATGTTCACCATAAGGCATATTTATACGCCTTTCTAAAATAGGAACATAAGCAGGTATAAAATGATTTCCTACATTTTTTGTTATTTCAAAACAAGTTTCAAAGTCTGGCTGACTAAGATCATCAAAAAAAATCCCCCCTATCCCTCGTGGTTCATTACGATGTTTTAGATAAAAATATTTATCACACCATTTCTTAAATTTTTTATGATACTCATCTCCAAAAGGTTGAAGAGAATCTTTACAGACCTGATGAAAATGTTTAGCGTCTTCCTCAAAACCATAATAAGGTGTTAGATCCATACCTCCACCAAACCACCATACTGATTCTGCACCTACCTTACGAGCTTCCAAGAATCGCACATTCAAATGAATAGTTGGAGCATAAGGATTATATGGATGTAATACAATTGAAACTCCCATTGCCTCGAAAGAACGCCCAGACAATTCAGGCCTTGCTGCAGTTGCAGATGCTGGCAACCCCAAACCAAATACATGTGAAAAATTTACCCCACCTTTCTCAAATATATTGCCTTTCTCAATTACACAACTTAGCCCACCACCACCTTCTGGGCGTTCCCATTTTTCTCTTCTAAAATGCTCTCCATCGACTTCCTCTAATCGTTCAATAATTTTATCTTGCAATGTACAAAAGTATTCTTTAACTTGATTTGCATTCATACTTAATATGCTCAGAATTAATTTTTATAGTAAACCAAATTAAAAAAGTCTAGGTCTACAATTATTATTGTCAAATAAGGACCAATTATTACAGCCCAATGTCAGATCGCATTATTTTGCCATCAAAGTAAATTCTTTCAGAAATATTATATACACGTTGCCTAGCATTTTTTATGCTATCTCCTAGAGCTGTCACACATAAAACTCGGCCACCAGCTGTTACTATTTCTTTATTATCCTTTCCACCCATCTTAGTTCCAGCATGGAATATATGAAGGTCCTCCTCAAGTTTACTACTAGACATCAACTCCAAAAGACCATGAATCGTATCACCTTTACGAGGCATCTCAGGGTAACCACAAGCAGCCATAACAACACCTAATGCAGTACGACAATCCCAATCTGCATCTACCTTATCAAGCGTCTCATTTATTGCATTCTCGACTAAAATTGATAAATCGCTTCTAAGTCGTAACATAATTGATTGAGTCTCTGGATCTCCCATACGACAGTTATACTCTAATATATTGATAGTCCCACTTTTCCCAATCATCAAACCTGCATATAAAAAACCAGTATATGGCTTTCCTTCTTCTGCCATACCCTTTATAACTGGGTCAATTGCTTTATTAATTATTTTTTCATGTAACTCAGGTGTTATAATTGGAGCTGGAGAATATGCGCCCATACCACCTGTATTTGGACCATGATTACCTTCCTGTAGCCGTTTGTAATCCTGACTTGTAGCAAGAGGTAATATATTTTTCCCATCGGTCATAACTATAAAACTAACCTCCTCACCCTGTAGAAACTCCTCAATTAGAATCTTCTTATTTGCAATACCCGTAGCATTAGAAATTAACATTGAATCTACTGCTGCATGTGCCTCAGGTAATGTCATAACAACCTTCACACCTTTTCCAGCAGCCAGACCATCGGCTTTAATAACAATTGGTGCCCCTACTTTCTCTAAATACTTATGAGCTTCTACAGGATCACAGAAAGCTTCATATTCTGCAGTAGGAATCTTATGACGCCGCATAAAAGACTTTGAGTAATCTTTAGATGCCTCTAATTGTATAGCCTGCTGATTAGGCCCAAATATTTTCAATCCCTCCAATCTAAAAGCATCTACAATACCCTCAGCAAGTGGGGCTTCAGGTCCTACAATAGTAAATCCAATGAGTTCATTTTTAGCAAAATTAATAAGATCAGGAATGGCAGTTACTGAGATATTTTGTATGCCTTCTTCAAGAGCCGTACCGGCATTACCCGGAGAAATATATACCTTACTTACACGTGGAGACTGTTTTAATTTCCATGCCAAAGCGTGCTCTCTACCACCACCACCTATAACTAGTACTTTCATATTCATGATTACCAAAAATAACTATGGCAAAAAAAATTCTAACGTGACCAGCCTAACTATAAATTGAATTAATGCCTAAAATGTCTAGTATTCGTAAAGACCATTGCTACGCCATGCTCATCTGCTGCTGCAATAACTTGCTCATCACGCATGCTACCACCAGGTTGAATAATTGCTTTTGCACCAGCATTTACTACTACATCTAACCCGTCACGAAAAGGAAAAAACGCATCTGAAGCAACGACTGAACCAACTAATGTAAGCCCAGAATCTTTTGCTTTTATTGATGCAATTCGTGCACTATCTACTCTGCTCATTTGTCCAGCGCCTATACCAAGTGTCCGGCCATTTAAACAAAATACTATTGCATTAGACTTAACAAACTTTGCCACACGCCACGCAAATAATAAATCATTCATTTCTTTCTCTGTCGGATGAACCTTTGTTACAATTTTAAAGAAACTAGCATCAACGTTATTATTATCTGGTGTTTGTGCTAACAAACCACCTCCCACACGTTTAAAATCAAGGTTGTTGTTCTTCCCATTCAAATTAAGGATAAGCACACGCAAATTCTTCTTTTGGGAAAGAATATTTTGAGCCTGATTAGAGAAGCTTGGGGCAATAATTACTTCAACAAATTGTTTTATTACATATTCAGCAGTTTCACCATCTAACTCTCTATTAAAAGCAATGATACCCCCAAAAGCTGATGTTGGATCAGTAGAAAATGCAGCTTTATATGCCATAAGGGTATTATTAGATATTCCCACTCCACAGGGATTAGCATGCTTAATTATGACACAAGCAGTAGAATCAAAAGTTTTTACACACTCCCAAGCCGCATCAGCATCTGCAATATTATTATATGAAAGCTCCTTCCCCTGTATCTGAGTATAATTAGCAATCCCTCCAGATACAGAAAGAGAGCCATCCCTGTAAAATGCCGCTTTTTGATGTGGGTTCTCTCCATAACGAAGATCCTGCGCAATCATAAAATTTAAATTAAGATCCGCAGGGAAACTATTCTGATTCCCATCAAGATAAACACCAGTTAAATAATTACTAATAACACTATCATAAGTAGCAGTATGAGAAAATGCCTTACAAGCAAGGTGAAAGCGATATTCCTGCGAAACCATACAGTCATTTGATTTTATTTCGTTTAGTACGGCGTTATATTCCTTTGGGTCAGTAACTACTGCAACATTTTTATAATTCTTTGCTGCCGCACGGACCATAGTTGGGCCGCCAATATCAATATTCTCTATTGCCTCTTCCAAATTAGCGCTTTCTTTAGAAATTGTTTTACTAAACGGATAAAGGTTTACCACAACTAACTCAATAGTTGAAAAAGACATGCTCTCCATAATCTCCATATGTGAGGACAAATCTCTTTGAGCTAGAATGCCAGCATGGATTCTCGGATGAAGTGTTTTAACCCTACCATCAAGAATTTCTGGAAAGCCTGTATAACTACTTACCTCAATTACATCGATACCAGCATTTCTCAATTCTTTAGCTGTTCCACCTGTAGATAGGATACTCACACCACAATTTCTTAACCCCTGTGCAAATTCTACAACACCTGTTTTATCAGAAACACTAATTAAAGCTTGTTTGATCGTCATATTCTGGCACACATATACATAGTGTTAAGTATTACTATAAATTACAATTATTTTTCACCCTTTTGCAGGACAATCTTTATTTAATTTTATATTGCCTGATTTTATTGCGGAGAGTATTTCGGTTTATCCCCAGTATCTCCGCTGTACGCGTCTGATTTCCTTTAGTATACTTCATTACTAATTCAACCAATGGTTTTTCAACACTACATATAACCATTCCATATAATGGGTGCGGCTTCTCTCCATCAAGATCTTTTAAATAATTTTCAACAGATTTACGTACACATCTTGCAATTTCATTCTCATTTATAATAGTCATGCAGCTAATTCCTCACGTCGAATATAAGTTAACCTTTCTCCATGGCCAGATAAACTTCTAAAAAAACTATCAACGACAGATAACTGCTCATCAGAACTTTTTAATTGATTCATAGCATGACGAAATGACGCTGAACCAATTAGGCCTTTTGTATACCAAGAGATATGTTTTCGTGCAATGCGTACTCCGGAATACTCCCCGTAGAAATCATAAAGATCATACAAATGATTCATAAGCACATGCTTAATTTCATTGACTTCAGGCAATGGAAGATAACTTCCTGTGGATAAATAATGACTAATCTCTCTAAATATCCAGGGCCTTCCTTGAGCAGCTCTCCCAATCATTACAGCATCTGCTGAAGTATACTCTAATACTTTCTTAGCTTCCTCTGGCGTATTAATATCACCATTAGCAATAATAGGTATTTTTACATGATTCTTTACAGCAGCAATTGTGTCATACTCAGCTTTTCCCTTGAAGGCACATGCCCTAGTCCTACCATGAATAGCAAGTGCCTGTATCCCTGAATTTTCTGCTATACGTGCAATAATTAATGCATTCTTATTATCTTTATCCCAGCCAGTGCGAATTTTTAAAGTAACAGGTACGTCTACCGCATTAACAACAGAATCAAGTATTTCACCTACCAATTTCTCATCCCGTAACAATGCAGATCCTGCCATCGTATTACAAATCTTTTTAGCTGGGCATCCCATATTAATATCTATAATTTGCGCACCCTGTTCTACATTGTAGACAGCAGCCTGAGCCATCATCATTGGATCAGCTCCAGCAATTTGTACTGAAATTGGATCTACTTCTCCTTCATGATTAGCACGACGTTTAGTTTTCTCAGAACCCCATAAGAGCGAATTACAAGATATCATTTCGGATACGGCCATTCCCGCACCCATTTTCTTACATAACTGCCTAAAAGGACGATCAGTAACTCCAGCCATAGGAGCAACTATCAAATTATTTTTAAGGCTATAAGGACCAATTTTCATAACTTTAATAAACACAAAAAATTAAATAAATTTTACATAAATTATCAATTCTAAACCTAAGACAATTATAGGGAAAGAAATTAATAATAATACAAAATACCCAGTTATCCTCTTGACCCAAACATCATACGTTTAGCAACATAACGCTTTGCTAATGGAAAACAATCAAGGACACTTAATCCAATTCCACGCATTCCATGTAATAAAATATCATCATTAGAGAATAATTTAACCAATGTATCTGTAAAAACTCTTCCTCCCCTACTATCACTCTCCCGTTTAATTTTATATTTTGAAAGCATAGCTTGAGAACCAATATCTGCAGGCATTCCAATAATTTCTCTTGATAACTCCCACGCGTCACGTAATCCTAAATTAAAGCCTTGCCCAGCAACAGGGTGTAAAGTTTGAGCTGCATTTCCAATCAATACCACTCGGTGTCCTGATACAGGTGTTGCATATTTAAGTGCAAGAGGAAAACTGGAACGTTTACCTACACTAATAAGCTCACCAGCTCGATCACCAAAATGACTCTGTAGCCGAGATAAAAATGCAACATCATCCAGGTCAAGAATCTCTTCTACAGTAGATGGTGAAGCGGTCCAAACTAACGAAAAATTCTGGCCAAATGGTAAAAAAGCAACTGGTCCATCTGCAGTAAATCTCTCATAAGCTACTCCACATTGAGGAGAAGAGGCTTCAATCCTAGAAACAACAGCTCTCTGCTCATAATCCTGTACATGTTGAGTAATTCCATCTACCTGTGCAGTAAGCCGGCCACCATCCGCTAGTACCAATAATTTTGCTGTTGCCTGTTTGAGCTTCCCCTCATGCTTATACTCAATTTTCCCCTCTGATAATTCAGGTTTTAATTGCTTTACTTGAGCTCCAGTTAAATATTTAATATTACAATCATGTAGCCTCTTATACATTACTTGAAATATATCCTGATGAAGTATTACATAACCTAAAGCTGGTACACCAATTTCCTTAGCTGTTAGCAAAGTACGCCCAAAACCTCCACGATTAGAAATATGTATTGTCTTAATAGAAGTGATCTCTGGTAGAGAATCCCATACACCTAGACGATGTAAAATCAAACGGCTACCATGAGAAAAAGCAAGCGGACGCGGATCCTCATTCTTATCTGGTGCTTCTCGTGCTTCTAATAAAAGAACGGACAAACCACTACCACTTAACGCAATGGATAAAGACATTCCTATTGGACCACCGCCTACAATGATAAGGTCATATTGTTCAGCCACTATAATTTCCTTATTTTGATTGAATTTTTTACCAGACTTAATTATTCATTCTGCTTCTTCTAGCTCTTTCTTTAGTAGCCTGATTATCATCAACCACAGTATATTCGCCCTCAACCGTATTCTTCCCGCCTATATTAGATGAATTTACCAGATTTTCTGATTTATTTAGATGACGCTTTAACCACCAAAACCGGATGCCAAAACCAGCAGCAGCTATAGCAAATAATGCCAAAAAAGCAGCAAAAAAGAAAACACCAAAAATTGACAATAAAATTAATATTGGAATCAATACTAAATATGTTACCCACCGCTTAGTTATCAAAGGTGACTCAGCTAGTCCACGTTGGTGCTTTTCCTGAAAACCAGAAACTTTCTTAACTATTATTTTCCAAATTTCATTCATCGCATTAGCTCTTCAATTTCGTTAATAGACTTTGGTGCAGATGCTGTTAAAACTTCACAGCCATTATTCGTAACAATTACATCATCTTCAATACGAATACCAATATTCCAGAAATGTTCAGGTACATTTTTAGCTGGACGAATATAACAGCCAGGCTCTACAGTAAGCGCCATTCCTAAATCAAATAAACGCCATTCTCCATCTTGCTTATATTCACCAACATCATGAACATCTAGTCCCAACCAATGGCCAGTTCGATGCATGTAAAATTGCCTATAATCTCCTGATTCAATAACAGAATCTACATTTCCTTGGCATAACCCCATATCAATAAATCCCTGAACAAGTACTTTTAGTGCTGCAGTATGCGGCATATCCCAAGAGTTACCTACTTTTATGACACTAATGGCAGCATACTGTGCAGATAAAACTAATTGATATATATCTTTCTGCACCGAATTAAATTTACCATTTATAGGAAATGTACGGGTAATATCTGCAGCATATCCACTTAATTCACAACCAGCATCAATTAATACCAAATCACCCGATTTTAATTCCATATTGTTATTAATATAATGTAACACGCATGCATTTGCACCACCTGCAACAATTGGTGTGTAAGCAGGCGCTTCAGAGCCATGCTTACGAAATTCATGCAGAAATACCGCCTCAACTTCATATTCTTTCATCCCAGGGCGAATTGCCTGCATTGCACGACAATGAGCACGGCTGGAAATTTCGGCAGCTCGGCGCATAAGCTGAATCTCACCAGCACTTTTGAACAAACGCATCTCATCTATTAACGCTCGATAATCATAAATTTCCGCCGGAGCGACAATACCACCTCTGGACTTCGCTCTTACCTGATTTAGCCACTCTGTTAAACGCAAATCCCATGCGGGATATTGCCCTAATGCATAATAAATCCTAGATTGACCAGCCAATAATCCAGGTAAAATCTCATCCAAAATAGATATAGGATATGTTTCATCAATGCTAAAAACTTCTTTTGCAGATTCTGGGTCATACCGTAAACCATTCCAGATTTCGCTTTCTATATCCTTATCTTTACAAAATAATATTGCCTTTATTTCATTTATATTATCCCCAATCATCATCACAAATAGGGCATCCGGCTCACTAAAACCTGTCATATAGTAAAAATAACTATCAAAACGATAAGGGTAATTACAATCAAGATTCCTAACTTTCTCTGGAGAAGTAGGAATAACTACTATCCCTTTCTGCATTTTAGTTGCTAGATATTGACGACGTTTAATATAACAATTAATCGGGACCATAAATAATACTATTACAAGATTAATAGAATAAAGAAAAAATTAGTGTTTTCCTTGTTTACTTTGAAGTTTAGCATCAATCTTATGTAACCTCTCTGGCGTGCCAACATCTATCCAAAAACCTTTATAATGCTCACCACTAACATTTCCTTCTTTAATTGCCTCACATAATTTTGGTGCTAGCTTTAATACTACTCCAGACCTAATCTTATTAAAAAAAGATGGCTTATAAACACTAATCCCACTAAAAGTAAGCTTCTCTCTCCCAGCCTGTAATAACCTACCAGAATCAAGAAAGAAATCTCCATCTGAATGATGCTCCTGATTATTTACCATTACCAGATGTGCCATATCTTTACCAGTTATCATCTGCCTTAAAATAGGCAGCAATTTAGCAAAATCATATTCACAATATATATCAGCATTAACTACAATAAAGGGATACCCTAGACACTTATCTGCATTCTTTCTTTCTAATAAAGGTAGTGCCTTTACAATGCCACCTGCAGTTTCTAATGCCATTGCTTCCCGGGAATAACAAATATTAACTCCATAGCGACTTCCATTACCTAATGCTGCCTCAATCATTGCACCCAAATAAGCATGATTAATGACAATATCTATAAAACCAGCACGTGCTAGATTTTCAATATGATATTCAATCAACATTTTATTTCCCACAGAAAGTAATGGCTTTGGCATATTATCAGTCATGGGACGCATACGTATTCCGCGTCCAGCAGCCAAAATCATTGCGCTAAATTGTCCCGCTTTATGCTCCATGATTAATCTCTAATTTTTTCCTTGCTCTCCTTGCTCTCTAATTCACTTAATAGTTCAGACAAAAAATTAAGTTCACGATAACGATCACAAGTTTTTTTCAAATGATTAATTACTATAGGTATATCTTTAAGATAGTTTTTTTTGCCATCGCGATAACATAAACGTGCAAATATACCTAAAATCTTGAGATGCCGCTGCACTCCCATCCACTCAAAATCACGGTAGAAATCTGAAAAATTATTTACTACAGGGATGCCTCTTTTCCTTGCTTGTTCCCAATAACGTATTACCCAATCAAGTATTTTTTCTTCTTCCCAATAAACATATGCATCCTTAAAGATAGATACTAGATCATATGTAATAGGTCCATAAACGGCATCTTGAAAATCAATAATACCAGGATTGGGGTCAGTTACCATAAGATTTCGTGAGTGAAAGTCACGATGAACATATACTTTAGGTTGGGCAAGATTATTCTTCAAAATTTCTGCAAAACAAGCACTAAGATTTCTCCTCTGTTTTTTATTTAATTCTATATGTAAGTGCTTTTCCAAATACCATGTTGGAAACAGACTTAATTCATTAAAAAGAAGCGTATGGTCGTAATTTGGTAATTTTCCAGAACAACTAGCTAATTGAATCCTAATTAACGAATCTATAGCATCATGATATAAACCATCTGCAACCGAATATCCTTCATGTAATGCCTCCATATATGTAGTATTTCCAAAATCTGAAAGTAACAAAAACCCTTGCTTGAAATCTCTTCCTAGGATTTTTGGAACGTTAACATTTGCTATAGAGAAAATATCAGCAACATGCAGAAATGAAACACAATCCTCATGCTGTGGTGGCGCATCCATTATAATTAAAGTTTTTGGAGTAAATTTATCATTAAATGTTATTCGAAAATATTGACGAAAGCTTGCATCAATAGAAACTGGTAATATAGAAAACTGTCTTGCTGGGAATTGACCTTTAACCCAACTTTCTAAAATCTGATAACGTTCCGATTTATCCATAATCCTTCTACCGATTGCCTATTTCTTAAAAATATGAGATTTTATCATGTGAATATCAACGATTATTCTAATTCGTGTTATAAAGCAAAGGAGAAATTATGCTAAACCAAAAAATATTGGATGAAATCAGTTCAAAAGTAAATGATTTAGTAGCACAAAGTCCTGTAAAAGATGTAGAACAAAATATGCGTGTTCTATTATCTGGAGTATTCTCAAAATTAGATCTGGTAACGCGTGATGAATTTGACGTACAACAAGAGATGCTGATACGCGCACGTACACAGTTAGCTGAATTGGAATCAAAAATTACTGACTTGGAGAAACAACTAAAGCCAAATAAAAAAAGGAGTTCTAAAAAAACCTAGATTCTATATAAAACAGCATAAAAATTACTCTAGAAGAATACTAAATCTTATGTGCCTCCTAAATAGATATATTTTTTCTTAAAAAAGATATCTGATAAACTTGCTTAGCATCAAGATAAGTCTAGTAAATGATTGAACTGTATCATACAAATCTTCCAATTATTTCTCAAGAAATAACTGCTATATCTAATTAAAATAACCGTGAAAATATTATATGCATAGATTATTACCTTTATAGCCATACAAACCCAAGCTACCCATTCTTTTTATATTAAACACTTAATAGCAGCCTAATTTATGTGGCATGATAAAATTCCACATATTTTGAATCCATAAATGTAGCTCAACATGAACAACCAACAACGCACTAAGCTATTACATGATCTTCTTACTAACAGAATCTTGTTACTAGATGGTGCAATGGGAACCATGATTCAAAGTTATAAGCTGAATGAAGAAGATTACCGTGGCACACGTTTTAAGGATTATCCTCATGATCTCAAGGGAAATAATGACCTCCTAACACTTACTCAGCCCCAAATTATCCATGAAATTCATACTGGTTATCTAGAAGCTGGTGCTGACATTATTGAGACCAACACGTTCAGTTCTAATTCTGCTTCAATGGCAGATTATCATATGCAGGATCTAGTATATGAACTAAATTTTTCAAGTGCAAAATTAGCACAGGAGGCAGTACAAACTATAGAAGCAAAGATCCCAAATAGACCTCGCTTTGTTGCTGGTATATTAGGCCCAACAACTAAAACTAGTTCTATTTCACCAGATGTAAATGATCCAGGATTTCGTAATATTACTTTTGATATATTAGTAAGTGATTATACGGAATCTATTCGAGGCTTGGTGGATGGTGGTGTAAACATTTTATTTGTGGAAACTATCTTTGACTCACTTAATGCGAAAGCTGCCCTATTCGCGATAAACCAGTATCTTGAAGCCTCTAATACTAGTATTCCTATTATGATTTCAGCAACAATAACTGATGCTTCTGGTCGAACACTTTCTGGACAAACAACTGAGGCATTCTGGAATTCAGTAAGCCATATTAAGCCTTTATCAGTTGGGCTTAACTGTGCACTTGGAGCTGAACTAATGAGACCATATATAGAAGAACTTTCTAAAGTTGCTGGAGTTTATATTAGCGCACATCCTAATGCTGGCTTACCAAACCCCCTTGCGGAAACAGGTTATGATGAGTCGCCCAAATATACAGCAAAAATAATTAAAGATTTTGCACAATCAGGTTTCGTTAATATTGTAGGAGGCTGCTGTGGCACAACACCTGCACATATCAAGGCCATTTCAGAAGAAATAAACGGACTCCCCCCGCGGGTAATTCCTAATATAACAAAAGAATTACGACTTTCAGGCTTAGAACCTTTAAATATCAGCGATAGCTCATTATTTGTAAATGTAGGTGAACGAACAAATGTCACAGGATCAAAGGCCTTTTCTCGCTTAATATTAAATAATAATTATACGGAAGCACTGACTATTGCACGTAATCAGGTAGAAAATGGTGCACAAATTATTGATATCAATATGGATGAGGCCATGCTTGATTCAGAAAAAGCTATGGTGACGTTCCTTAACCTGATCGCAGCTGAACCGGATATCAGTCGAGTTCCAATAATGATTGATTCAAGTAAATGGTCTGTTATTGAGGCTGGTTTAAAAAGAATACAAGGAAAGGCTGTAATAAATTCTATTAGCCTGAAAGAAGGTGAAGAAGAATTTATTAAGCACGCTAAACTTGCCCGTAGCTATGGTGCAGCTGTGATTGTAATGGCCTTTGATGAATCAGGCCAAGCAGACTCACAAGAACGAAAAATAGAAATATGTACTCGATGCTACAAAATATTAGTTGATCAGATAAACTTTCCTCCAGAAGATATTATTTTTGATCCGAATATTTTTGCAGTAGCTACAGGCATTGAAGAACACAACAACTATGGTATTGATTTCATAGAGGCCACACGAATCATTAAACAAACCTTGCCTTATGCCAAAATAAGTGGAGGAGTTTCCAATGTTTCATTCTCATTCCGTGGCCAAGAAGCAATACGCGAGGCAATTCATACAGCTTTTTTATATCATGCTGTCAACTCAGGAATGACTATGGGAATAGTTAACGCAGGACAACTAGGCGTTTATTCCGATATACCAAATGATTTACTAGAACATATTGAAGATGTGTTGTTTAACAAACGCCCAGATGCCACCGAGAGACTAGTTGATTTTGCTGAGCATTTTAAGGGACACAAAAAGGAAAACGTTGAGGATCTTAGTTGGCGTGATGAATCAGTCCAGCAACGGCTTACACATGCTCTAGTTAAGGGAATTAATAACTACATAATAGAAGATACAGAAGAAGCAAGGACTGAAATAAATAACCAAGGCGGCCGCCCCATTCAAGTCATTGAAGGGCCATTAATGAACGGAATGAGTGTTGTTGGTGATTTATTTGGGTCAGGAAAAATGTTCCTACCACAAGTAGTAAAATCAGCAAGAGTAATGAAGCAAGCTGTAGCCTATCTTTTACCTTTTATTGAGAAAGAAAAGCAGGCATCTGGTGACTCAGAGGCAAAAGGGAAAATTATTATCGCCACAGTTAAAGGTGATGTACATGATATTGGTAAAAATATTGTTACAGTAGTGCTTCAATGTAATAACTTCGAAGTCGTAAATATGGGTGTGATGGTTCCCTGTACAGAAATTTTAGAAACTGCGCGACGTGAACAAGCTGATATGATTGGCTTATCAGGATTAATAACCCCTTCATTAGAAGAAATGGCATACGTAGCTAAAGAGATGCAACGCCAAGGATTTACTATTCCTTTATTAATTGGTGGGGCGACTACTTCTCGTGTACATACAGCAGTAAAAATAGCTCCTTATTATGATGGGGTGACTGTATGGGTACCAGATGCTAGCAGAGCGGTAGGCGTGTGCAGTAAATTATTATCACAGAATTTAAAAGAGAATTATATTCAAGACATCAAATCTGAGTATGAAAAAGTCAGGGCCCGACACAAAAATAAAAAAGGACAAGGTCCAATGCTATCGATAGAAGAAGCCAGAAACAATGCATTTAAAACTGACTGGGAAAGCTACTCTTCTTTCAAGCCAGGTTTCATTGGAGTTCGTACTTTAAGAAACTACCCTCTTGATAAAATTGCAGCCTATATTGATTGGACTCCATTTTTTCAAGCCTGGGAGCTAACCGGAAGGTACCCTGATATTCTCAATGATAGTGTTGTAGGTGAAACTGCCAGAAATTTATTCCGTGATGCACAAATAATACTAAAGAAAATTATTGACCAAAAATGGTTAACAGCCAATGCAGTATACGGACTATTCCCTGCCAACTCCATAAATAGCGATGATATTGAGATATATACAGACGAAACAAAAACTAAAATTGCAATGAAATACCATACAATTCGACAACAAACTAGAAAGCCATCAGGACGACCTAATTTATCTCTTGCTGATTTTATTGCTCCAAAAGAATCTAGCATTAATGATTATATTGGAGCCTTTGCTGTATCTACAGGTTTTGGTATTGATGCAAAAGTAAAAGATTATGAAGATAAACATGATGACTATAACGGGATCATACTTAAAGCGCTCGCTGATCGTTTAGCTGAAGCTTTTGCAGAACATTTACATGCAAGAATACGACGTGAATTCTGGGGCTATGCTAAAAATGAAACTCTAGATAATGAAGACCTTATTTCTGAAAAATATCGTGGCATTCGCCCAGCACCTGGATACCCAGCTTGCCCTGACCATACAGAGAAAGGGCCATTATTTAGATTATTAGAAGCCTCAAAAAATACAGGAATTACCATTACTGAATCTTATGCTATGGTCCCAACGGCAGCAGTGTCTGGATTCTATTTTTCTCACCCTAATGCTAAGTATTTTGCTGTTGGTAAAATTGATAAAGACCAAGTAGAGGACTATGCAAAGAGAAAAGAATGGACACTACAGCAAGCTGAGCAATGGCTTGCTCCGATTCTAGCCTATGAAAGATAATTCCATAACATTTCTATATAAAAATTAACCTTTCGCTCTGGAAATTCTAGTAACCTCATGAATGTGCCTTAACCCACGCATTAATTGTGCCAGATGCTTTCTATTATTAACTTGCAATGTGAAATTTATATTTGAATGAGCACCATCACCTTCCATAGAAATATTATCAATATTAGAATCTGACTCAGCAATGCTTTCAGCTACCCTAGCTAATACTCCTCTTTGATTTGCAACTACCATTTTAATATTAGCCTCAAAAGGCCTAGCTATATTATTACTCCAAGTTACGTCTAACCAGCTATTCTTATTATTTCTATTTTTTGCAATCATGGGGCAGTCATATATATGAATTACAAGCCCATGATTTTTCTTTATGAAACCCACAATATGATCTCCCGGAATAGGGCGACAACATGTTGCAAACTGTACTACCATACCCTCTGTCCCAAGAATAGCAATAGTATCATTTTTAACACTCTTCCTAGTAAGAACCTCCCCAGGCTTCGCAAATCTCCTTGCAACAACAGCTGGCAAATGTTTCCCTAGCCCCATATCCTTTAATAGCTCTTTCTTTGATTTAGCACCGCTTTCCCGTGCAAGCTTCTGCCATTGAGCTGCATTTATTTTTTTTGGATTAACATTAAAGGATAATAGAGCCTGATTTAATAAACGTCTCCCAAATTCAGCTGATTCTTCAGCCTGCAAGGCCTTTAAGAAATGACGAATTTGGGATCTAGCTTTACTAGTCGATACATAAGTTAACCAAGCAGGTTTAGGTTCTGCATGAGATGCTGTCATAATTTCAACACGATCTCCACTTCTAAGTTTTGTTCGTAATGAAGCATGCTCTCCATTGATTTTGACAGCCACACAACTATTCCCAATATCAGTATGCACTGCATAAGCAAAATCAACGGCTGTTGATTCCTTTGGTAAAGCTATAACTTTCCCCTGTGGGGTACAAACATAAACTTCCCCTGGAAACAGATCAATTCTAAGATGCTCCAAAAACTCTAAAGAATCATCAGAATCACTAAGGGTTTCTAACAAATTTTGTAACCACTGATGCGTCCTAAGGTGCATATCATTTAGACCAGATTTTAAATCAGAATCAGAACTCTTATATAGCCAATGTGAGGCAACACCAGATTCTGCAATCCTATGCATTTCATCTGTTCGAATCTGCATTTCAATAGGCATACCATATGGCCCTAATAAAGTACTGTGCAATGACTGATAGCCGTTCTCCTTTGGAATGGCAATATAATCTTTGAATTTACCTGGAATAGGGTTATATAAACCATGAAGTGCTCCAAGTGCAACATAGCATGAAGGTATGTCTTCTACAACAATACGGAACCCATAAATATCGAAGATTTCAGAAAATGTAAGGTGTTTTTCTACCATCTTTTTATAGATACTATAAAGTTGCTTCTCTCGCCCACTTACCTTTGTAATGATCCCTGCATCTTGCAAGCATTTCCGGATCGCATCAAGCATTTTCTTAAGTACTTCTCTCCGATTACCTCTAACTGCCTTTGTTGCTTTGGTCAAAACTTTATAGCGTGTTGGGAAAAGATAACGAAAACTAAGTTCCTGTAATTCCTGATAGATATTGTTAAGACCTAACCGGTTGGCAATAGGTGCATAAATTTCCATTGTTTCACGAGCAGTACGGCGTCTTTTATCAAGCCTCCTTACCTCAAGTGTTCGCATATTATGCAGCCTATCTGCAAGCTTTATAATAATAATACGTACATCACGCGCCATTGCTAACAACATCTTACGAAAATTTTCCGCCTGAGCATCTGCCTGTGTTTGAAATTCAATCCTATCTAACTTAGATACGCCATCTACCAACTCAGCAACTTCTTCTCCAAATTTCTTTCTAATCTCTGATTTAGGAACATGGGTATCTTCTATTACATCATGAAGAAACGCCGCAGTTAGCGTTTGAGTATCTAGATGCATTTTACTGAGTATGGTAGTAACAGCTAGAGGATGAGAAATATAAGGTTCGCCAGATTCACGATACTGCCCAGAATGAGCATTTTGACTAAAAAGGTAAGCACTTCTAAGTTTAGAGATATCTTTCTGTTTTAAATAGGTAGATAGTTCACGAAATAACAATTCTGCCTTAGAAATATAAGAAGTAACATTAGGATGAATCTCTGCTAATACAGGACCTTCCTTATTTTTCTGTCGCTCTAATTGACTCATAATATAAAGTAGCGAGACAGGGATATTTTTAACGCCTCTATAATATTAGATAAAATATTTATACCTAGTTAAATAAACAGGAAAAAAATTTATAAATATCTATATAGTATGATTTCAGGCAGAATCCATTCTGATAATTTCTCCTCCTATTTCCCCTTGAGCCAATTCACGTAATGCGATAACTGTAGGTTTGTCTCTATTTATCTCTACCATAGGAGGACTTCCAATTGAAATTTGCCTTGCCCTGATTGTTGCAGCCAGAGTCATATCAAATCGGTTATGTATTTTTATTAAACAATCTTCTACCGTAATCCTTGCCAAACTATTTCTCCTAATAAAAAAATTAAAATTATACTTATAAAAACTGTGTTACTAAGTTCCTATAACGAACAATCTGCATTGACATTCTTAACCTCTCTGACTGTACAATAGAAACTAATTCTTGTATGGCCTTATCAATATTATCGTTGATAATAACATAATCATATTCATTAACATGGCTAATTTCATTTCTTGCCGAATCCATTCTCTTGGCAATCACCTCTTTACTATCTTGATTACGATTATTTAAACGATTTTCTAATACCTCTAATGAAGGTGGTAGTATAAAAATACTAACTACATTAGAAAAAATTTTACGTACCTGTTGCGCTCCTTTCCCATCAATTTCAAGTAAAACATCTTTTCCAGAATTTATAGTTTCATTTATCCATTTCTTAGAGCTACCATATAAATTTCCATAAATCTCAGCACTTTCTATAAACTCTCCATTTTCTAACATTTTTTCAAAAGTATTCCTCTCTACAAAATGATAATCTTGACCCTCTATTTCATTAGCGCGCTTCAGTCTTGAAGTATATGAAATTGATAGCCATAAATCCATATTCCTCTGAATTAGTGATTTACTCAAACTGGTTTTTCCAGTTCCAGAGGGCGCACTAAGAATAAATAAGTTACCTAATACTTTTTTCATATTAGATCCTCATATTTTGAATACTCTCAATTTTATCTGGCAGAACGTCTGTATGTATCATATAGTAATATACAGCTAGCCTATTAATTTGAGCTTTGTAAAAATATCCTTGCTTTGAAACTAAATAAACTTTATATATCTAAAGCTTCAAGCATGCATCACTAGCATCAATAACTCTCTTATACCTAATCACCCACTCAAGTGGAATAGGTAAAACAGACCCCTTCTGCTTTACTATATGTGCGGCAACAATTGCACCAAGTATAATGGCACGGCCACAATTATCTCCTCCAGTACGAATATTAACCTCTATTGCTGTTTTATAGTCTGGAACACATTTAGCAATATGAAAAATTACGGGCAGCCCTTCTGCCACATGGCAAGCAGAACCAAATTTCTCTGCAACTTTAATATTATCTAATTCTTTTAGATCTAATGCTTGTTCAAGTAGCGGTCTTAATTTGTCACCTGCAAAGTCTAAAGATCCATTTAATGCCACCTCCATTGAGCTACCATTAAATATTCTAAATAATACTGCTGCAGAGCATTTTGCAGCTGCAACTGCTAATTTATTATTATTTGTCACACGTACTATTTCATCAATTCTGTCCATCAATACTTCAAGATCATCAGTATTAGCTGCTACTATCGAAGGAATCGTTGCTAATGATAAAAATTGATCGTCATCAGCACCTGATTCTTTTGGAAATGACTTGGGCTCAAGCGGTATTAGTGTCTGCAGAGTCATACGAGTAGGAGAGTCTACATATCCCACATATTTGCCGCCCAAACCAAAATGTTTGCGGAACTCAATTTGATACTCTATACGATTGAATCCCCCATATTTCACCAGATGCTGTAACATCAACAGACATACCTCACCATAACCTGTTGAATCCCCTGAGTCCTTTGCACTATGTGCAAAATAACCTTTTACCCCCTCATAATAACTAGCATCAGGCTGCAAAAATACAAGACCTTTAATTTTCTCAATTTCTACAATACGCTTGTGATCATAAATCCAATGTAATCCAAGCGTAGCAGAGTCAGCTATAAGCGCACCAAGTATGGCAGCAATATTTGGATTCATATTATTCCTTAACTATATTTCTTCATCAGCAGGTAATTGGCGGGCCTCATCTTCTAACATTATAGGAATACCATCTTTTATGCTAAAAGCTAACCTATCTATTTTACAAATCAGCTCATTATCAAGCTTCTTATATACTAACGGACCTTTACACAATGGACACACTAAAATGTCTAATAACTTCGTATCCATAAATTACACCCTCAATATTTTTAATAATAATATCAGGCAAATATAGTATAACCAACAAAGCCTAATATATTCTTAATTTAATTATAAAAAATTATTTAAACTTACCTTCTTTCTGCTTAAATAAAACTACATACCATAGCCTCGTATTCAAGGAATGCATTACCCATTATTTTATTTTCTCTTCTCAGTCATAAAAGTTATGTGGTAATACCCTACATGATGAGCTGCTTCCATTATAGAAATAACAGATTGATGTGTTGCATTAGCATCAGCATTAATAACAATGACTGGATCTTTCTCCATACCTGCAGCAGCTCTTAATTCATCACTAAACCCTTCTATACTATTGTATTTTACAGGCACACGATTAATCACATAATCCCCAACAGAGCTAACAGATATATTAATAACACCCGTATTGTTAGATGGCTTTTCCGATGTGGCTTGAGGTAAAGTAATCTCCATTTCTGAGAATTTTGAGTATGTAGTAGTAATCATCAGAAATATTAAAATTACTAACAATACATCAATCATTGGAATTAAATTAATCTCTGGTTCTTCTTTATCTCTTCCTCGTTGAAAATTCATTTAATAATTTATTTATTTATTAAAAAAGGCATAAAGAGCTTATAATTCAATCCTTACGTTCCCCATATACAACTTCCACTAATTTTAATGCTTGTAATTCCATCCCTACCACCATTGAGTCTACCTTAGCACGGAAATAACGATAAAAAATCATACTTGGTATAGCAACTAGAATCCCAAATGCCGTATTATAAAGTGCAATAGAAATCCCATGAGCAAGCTGAGCAGGATTACTCTCTCCTGTAGGAGAATTCGAACCAAAAATCTCAATCATACCAACTACGGTACCAAATAATCCTAACAATGGACTCATCGAAGCAATAGTACCAAGCGTTGTTAAATATCGATCAAGATCATGTGAAACAGCACGACCAGCCTCTTCTATAGATTCTTTCATAACCTCACGTGTGCTTTCAATATTTTTTAAACCAGCTGCAAATATTCTACCTAGTGGTGAATGTGCATGTAAACGTACAAGCATATCTGAATTCACCCCGCGCTCCTGATACTCTCTAGCAACTCTTTTTAATAATCCTTTTGGAGCGACAACATTTATCCGTAAAGCTAAAATTCTTTCGCCAATAATACCAACAGCAGTAACAGAAGCTATAATAATCAACCAAATTGGCCAGCCAGCAGCCTGAATCAATGAATACAAGTAATATTCTCCTAAAAAGTCTAGATAAATAATGGGTATTGTAATGTATCTTGCCTACATATTCAGCAAAGTAAAAATATACTATTTCTTCAATAAATAATTAATCCTACTACACTAACACTATTCACTAACATAATTAATATTTTATAATCATATTGAAGAAATTTATCTATGAATTCTAACAAAATTTATGCTATCTAATTCAATACAATAGTAACTTTCATTCTAAATATAGATTATTATAGAGTATATAAATGAAATCCCCTTTAGAGACAAAAAATATCCAAAAAACCTTAACTGTAAGTGAATTAAATCATACAGCCAAAGAACTTCTTGAAAACACACTCTCCGTCTTATGGATTAGTGGCGAGATATCTAACCTTAATAAACATATTTCAGGTCATTGGTATTTTTCTTTGAAAGATGATAATGCACAAATACGCTGCGTATTCTTCCGTTATAAAAATAGGCTTCTAGATTGGAAACCTGAAGATGGCATGAAAGTAGAAGTACAAGCGTTAGTAACACTTTTTGAAATTCGCGGAGATTTTCAATTAAATATAGATACTATGCGCCTAGCAGGAAAAGGAAATTTATTTCAAGCATTCGAGCTGCTAAAAATTAAATTAGAAAAAGAAGGACTATTTGAATCTAAACGTAAAAAACCTTTACCTACCTTCCCAAAACAAATAGGCATCATAACCTCATCCTCAGGAGCAGCCCTGCGCGATGTTCTATCTACTTTAAAACATCGAATGCCCTCAATACCTATAATTATTTATCCTACACAAGTACAAGGTGATGGTGCCTCAGAAAAGATAGTAAATTCTATTCAAATTGCCGAGAAACGCAATGAATGTGATGCGCTAATTCTTTGTAGAGGTGGAGGCTCTATTGAAGATTTATGGTCATTTAATGAAGAAATCGTAGCTAGAGCAATAGTTTCATGTCCTATTCCTATCATTTGCGGAATAGGACATGAAACAGATTTTACTATTGCAGATTTTGTTTCAGATGCCCGGGCACCCACCCCAACTGGCGCAGCAAACCATATTTCACCTGATAAAAAAGAGCTATTACAGAAAATAGAATCTATAAATAAAAATATTCTAAGAATAATACAAAATCTCCTTGATATTCATACACAGCATATTGATATGCTTTCACATCGCCTTATACACCCAAATGAACAGATTCATTCCCAATTTATATATCTCAAACAACTTAATGATAAATTTAAAAATATCTGGCCACGGTATTTTGAGAACCGTTTATGGTCATTACGTGAATTAAACCAGCGTATTAAATTAACCAAACCAGATACAAACCCCCTTCTTGTTAAGCTAAAAGAACTAGATAATCGACTGTCCCGATCAATAACCTATAACTTTGAAAAATTAATGGCCTCACTAGAACGAAAACAATCACATCTTAATCTCCTTAATCCAGCCTCTATTCTTGACCGAGGTTACAGCATTACTTACGACAAAGACAAAAAAATACTACGACAAAATGACCAAATCAATATTGGTGATACTATCAAAATTACTTTTGCTAAAGGGTGGAGTAAAGCTAAAATCCTAAAGAAAGGGAAGAAGGAAACTAATTCTGGCATCTAAAGGAATCATTGGCAGACTAGTGTAATTTATTCTAGCGTAACACTAAAAGTTACCTATAATTTATTATGATAACTAATCAAATATGCATGCAACCTAAACCCAAAATGCTAGAATTACGGTACAATTAATAGCTTAATTTAATAAATATAATTTTCTATATAAGCTATATTATAAAGCTTAAAGTTCATAGAATGAAATCTATTAATCTTTAGAAAAAAGGATAATACTCAAATGCCAAGAATCTTTCTCATGCTTGGTGCTATTAATGCGTTTCTTTGTGTTGCGTTTGGTGCGTTTGGTGCGCATAGTTTAAAACAGCTACTATCTACAAATATGCTTGCCGTTTACCAAACAGGTGTACAATATCATTTCTATCATTCTTTAGGCTTAATTATAATTGGTCTAGTATTGATACATGCTCCCAAATCAAAATCTATATTATTATCTGGCTGGTTAATGCTTGGAGGAATTATATTATTCTCCGTGAGTCTCTATACACTAAGTATTACAGAAATACGTATTCTAGGGATGATTACCCCCATTGGTGGAATAGCATTTTTAAGCGCGTGGTTATTACTTGCATATGGTGTAAGTAAAATTAAATAACTCTCATTACTTATAGCCAATTGATATAACATGGGTGATATAAAAACCCACCATTTTTTTGCTTCATGCCCGAATGGATTAGAATCAGTACTGGCAACTGAGATTAAAAATCTAGGTGGAATCTCTATAAAAGAATGTAATAGCGGCGTTAAATTCCAAGGTAGCTGGCATACATGCTACCTAACTAATCTTAAAAGTAGAATTGCAAGCCGTATTCTCTGGCAAATTACAAAAAGAACCTATGTCAATGAAAATGATATCTATAATATCTCTTATGATCTCCCATGGAATAAATGGATCTCATCAACACAGACAATTCGTGTCAATGTAGCAGCAAAGAGATGTACTCTTCGCAGCCTCAAATTTATTACTCTAAAAATTAAAGATGCTGTTTGTGATAAGTTTCGTCAACTAGAAAATAAACGTCCTAATGTAAATACTATAAACCCAGATATTCGTATCCATGGTTTCCTTAGTGAATATGAATTCACCCTGTATCTTGATACCTCAGGGAATGCTCTATTTAAAAGATTTTTAAGAAGAACTACGGGAATAGCGCCATTAAAAGAAAATCTAGCCGCCGGTATATTACAGCTATCTGGCTGGGAGCCCGGTATACCATTGCTTGATCCAATGTGTGGAAGTGGAATATTCTTAATAGAGGCTGTACAAATAGCATTAAATATTGCTCCAGGAATAAAACGTAACTTTGCTTTTGAAAAATTTAAAAAATTTGATAAAGTTTTATGGAGCAAAATAAGAGAAGAATCCATTAGCCAACAAAAGGAAAAATTAAAACAGCAAATTTATGGAAGTGATTTATATGGAAACGCTCTATCCCATGCTCGTATCAACCTTGAAATAGCTGGATTATCAGATCTAGTCATACTGAAACAAGGGAATGTCCTAGAAATACCCTCTCCTGCCCCATCTGGCATACTTATTAGCAATCTACCTTATGGTAAGCGTGTAGGGTGCCAAAATGAATTAGCAGAATTTTATCCAAAATTAGGACATGCCCTAAAAAAGAAGTTTTCTGGATGGCACGCTTATTTCCTAACAGGAGATGCTTTACTCCAAAAGTCCATACGTCTAGCTGCTTCGCGTCGTATACCTTTATATAATGGCGCAATAGAGTGTCGATTATTAGAATATAAAATAGTGTCAGGAGAAATGAGGAAAATAAAAGAGTGCGCCACAAATAACTAGTATATACATATGATATTAAACTAAAGATTAGCCTTATTGTTTACATTTATTATATGCATAAATGTAATCTAATATGCATTCTACTTATAGTTAGAATTCAGCCTATCACCATACACTATTTGTGTAGCACATTGAATTATTTATAGCTAATAACAATACAAGAAAGTCTTAATTAAACATAAACATTATATCTTTCTTCTTCGCATAATTCTTTTTAATGATCAGCATCATGTATTGGCTTACTTGGTTCTGAATCAATATATTCTATTACAACATCACGTTTCTTTTTTTCAGGAGAGGATTCCAAAATAGCCCCATCTTTTTTATCATCTACATTGTCTGAAGGAGGAGAACCATCAAATATTAAGCTATTTCTACGTTGTAAATATGCATCACGCAAAAACTCATATTTATCCAACGCTGCCTCATTTACAATTTCCTCTTTATCTAATAATTGTTTACGCTCATCAACAAATTTACTAGCTCCTATTGTTGGTGAAATAAAAGGAGCCATAAAAGGAGCCGCATAAAAAACCGGATTTGTAGCCACATCAACTATACTTCCAAATCCATCCCGAACAGTAAATCCACCAAAAATTGGCACAACTATGTAAGGACCGCTGGACACGCCGTAATGAGCCAAAGTCTGCCCAAAATCTTCATGCCGTTTTGGAAATCCAAAATCACTCCCAAAATCTATTAATCCACCAATTCCTAAAAATGTATTAATTAATAGGCGAGACCCATCTGATTTTGCCTCAGTAAATTTTAATTGAAGGATATCATTAACAACCACAACAAAGTCATCCAAATTAGAAAAGAAATTTCCTGCACCCACCTGAACAGGTTCAGGTGCAATGAACTTATAAGTTTCAGCAACAGGCTTCAATACATATTTATCAGCTTGCTGGTTAAAAGAAAAAATAGACCGATTTATCGATTCATATGGGTCATGTGCATTCTCTTCAGTTGTAGCACAGCCTGTCAATACAAGACCAAAAATTAACAGGATTAGAAATTTAGGTACGCCAAAATATATTGTGTTCATAATAATCTCTTTCAATGGACTGGTGGAGTCTGCCATAAATATATATCTGATTCAATGTGTTTTATAGGATTGTGTTACATTTCAAATGACTTTTGTAGCTCCATATGCTTTATTTTTCATAAAAATATATTTATTATCCCATGCAAATCATTAATATTTAATAACTTTTAATCTATATTAGGCTTAGAAAAATCTTTTAGACGTATACCAAAAACCCATAAAGAAAAGAAATAGCTTGCCCCTCCCAACGCAACAACCCATAATAATCTTAAAATACGCTCTTTTATCGTACTATCTAACCATAATGTAGCGTCTCCCATAAAAAACCAAAGTATTGCTGACATTACAGTTAATGATAATAATACTCTAATAAAAAATACAAACCACCCTGCCTGTGGGTGATAAATTTTATGTCTTAGTAAATTATAGTAAAGAAAACCTGCATTGAAATATGCACCTATACTGATTGACAATGCCAAACCAACGTGCTGAAAAGGACCAACAAGAGTAAAATTTAATAATTGAGTAATAATAATTGTTACTACAGCAATTTTTACTGGAGTTTTAATATTTTGGCGAGCATAAAACCCTGGTGCTAATACTTTAATTAGAATAAGGCCCAATAAACCAACACTATAAGCAACTAATGCATCACGTGTCATCAATACATCATTAACAGAAAATTCTCCATGGTGAAACAATGTAGTAATTAATGGAATAGCAAGTAATGCTATTGCCATGGCAGCAGGCAATGCTAATATCACTGCAAACCGCAAACCCCAGTCTAATAACTGGGAAAATTTTCTTATATCACTACTAGTATGGTGGCAAGAAAGAGAGGGAAGCAGCACTGTTCCAAGTGCTACGCCTAATAAACTAGATGGTAGTTCCATCAAGCGATCAGCGTAATATAACCATGAAACACTACCAGTAATAAGAAAAGAAGCAAAAATAGTACTTATTAATAAACTAATTTGGCCAGCAGATGCACCAAATACTGCCGGTCCCATTTTCTTAATCACTCGCCACGCTCCTGTATCATTTAAAACAAAACGAGGGCGCGGTAATAATCTTATCCGCATTAAAAAAGGCACCTGAAAAACAAGTTGTAAAATACCACCAATAAATACTGCCCAAGCTAATGCCAGTATAGGAGGATTAAGAAATGGCGCGAGCCACAATGCACAACCAATAAAAGATAAATTTAAAAGTGCCGGAGTAAATGCCGGAATATAAAATTTTCCAAATGTATTAAGTATTCCTCCAGCAATAGAGACTAAAGAAATAAACAAAATATAGGGAAATGTAATCTGTAGAAGCTCAACTGTTAATAAAAACTTTTCCGGGTTATCAGAAAAACCAGGAGCACTTATATAAATAATATATGGAGATGCAACCACGCCAACAAATGTAACAACAAATAATATAATCACCATTAATGCCGAAACATGATTGATTAAATCATGTGTTTCATTAAATGAACGAGTATTTTTATATTCTGTAAGAATAGGGACAAATGCCGATGAGAACGCACCTTCTGCAAATAACCTCCGCAAAAGATTCGGAATACGGAATGCCACAAAGAAAGCATCTGTTGCCATGCCTGCGCCGAAAATTCGAGCAATTAACATGTCTCTTATAAATCCTAAAACTCGAGATACTAGAGTCATACTACTTACTGCAGCAAAAGATTTAAGCAAATTCATGTGAGTATTTATTAGCTTGATATCTTAATTATTTAATATTATTTATGACATACCTATAAAAAATGAAGCAAATCCTATAACTAAATAATCATTTAATAACAATATTTAAACGTTATCAATTTGATATACATTATTCAATTACATTACAAAAAAATAGAAGTGCCCCTATAGTTTCTTGTAATATGACATAAATAGCTTTAAAATGATTAATTATATTTAAATGCTGGATTGGAAATATATAATGGCTAATACCGCACAAACCAGAAAACGGGCAAGACAAAACATAAAACAAAACATTCATAACCATAGCCTACGGGCAAAATTGCGTACTGCGATCAAATTAGTAAATAAAGCTATTAAGTCTGGCGATAAGCAATCTGCTCAATCTATTTTTAAAACATCATGTGCTATAGTAGATTCTATTGCGGATAAAAAAATAATTCACAAAAATAAGGCTGCTAGGCATAAAAGCCGTCTATCTGCAGCTATTAAAGCAATGAGCTAGAATAAATTTATCAAAGAATTTTTAATTAAGGCCTCTTTGTAGCTATTCTTCTATAATTATAACCCATCTCTTTGATATCACTCCACTATGCACAAACAAAGCTATTTTGCTTTATCTAATAGTCTTTAATTATACAAAATAGTCAATTTTAAACTAATCCAGAAAAGCCAGCTAACGCCAGCTAACTAATATTGAGCAATTATTATATTTGTAGCAATTTGCCAACACTATTGAGAAAATATTGAAAATACTAACTAAATAGTAATTGAATTTATATAATACGGCGGCTTTTGTCGCCGTATTACATACTAACACTAAGAATCTTAATGCCTATGAAAAACCTGATGAACACCTATTCTCCATTACCAATTACCTTTACAAAAGGAAAGGGTGTATGGCTATGGGATAATCAAGGCAATAAATATCTTGATGCCCTTGCAGGTATTGCAGTCTGCAGTATAGGGCATTGCCATCCTAAACTAGTAAAAGCGATCTCAGAGCAGGCTGAAACATTAATCCATACCTCTAATTTATACCATATAGACAAACAAGAAATATTAGCTAAAAAATTAGCTTCTTTATCCGGATTAAATAAATCTTTTTTCTGCAACTCTGGTGCAGAAGCAAATGAAGCTGCTATTAAATTAGCTAGACTATATGGCCATAAGAAAGGAATTGACCTACCTACTATAATAGTAATGGAGAATTCATTTCATGGTCGTACTATGGCAACTTTAACGGCTAGTGGAAACCGTAAAGTACAGGCTGGATTTGAACCTCTACTTACAGGATTTTCTCGCGTACCTTTCAACGATCTTGAAGCAATAAAGCAAGTATCAATTCACAATAAGAATATAGTAGCTATTCTAGTTGAACCATATCAAGGAGAGGGTGGTGTCAATGTCCCACAAGCAAATTATTTAAAAGGACTGCGAAAAGTATGCGACAAAAATAACTGGCTACTAATGCTAGATGAGGTGCAATGCGGTATTGGCAGGAATGGCAAATTATTTTCTTTCCAAAGCAGTGAGATAACTCCAGATGTAATTACTCTAGCCAAAGGTTTAGGTTCAGGTGTCCCTATTGGTGCATGTGTTGCAGGTGGCACCGCTGGAGAAGTATTCAAACCCGGTAATCATGCATCTACTTTTGGTGGCAACCCACTAGCCTGTACTGCAGCAATTACTACTTTAGATATTATTCAAGAAGAAAATTTAATATCAAATGCATTAGAACAAGGTAATTTTATACGCAAAAGCTTACAAGACCGGTTAAATAATCTAGAACATGTTACTCAAATACGTGGACAGGGACTAATGATTGGTATAGAGCTTACAAAACCTTGTGGCACAATTGTAGAGAATGCTTTACAAAAAGGCCTATTATTAAATGTAACTTCAGATAAAGTAATACGTCTATTACCACCGCTAATATTAACTAGAAATGAAGCAGAAAAGATAGTGAATATACTATCTATTTTAATAGAAGAATTTTAAAGCTATTACAAACCGTTAAAATTAGAATAATTAATTATTAATAATTTAAGAATATCATGCAGCTTAAACATTTCTTACAATTCAATGATTTTTCCTATGAAGAGTTTGAATACCTATTCAAACGTGCCCTATGGATTAAAAAAGAGTTTAAAAAATACCAGCGTTATTGGCCATTAGAAGATCGTACTCTTGCAATGATTTTTGACAAGAACTCAACTCGTACAAGGCTATCATTTGAAGCTGGAATACAACAAATGGGAGGAGATGCAATCTATCTCTCAACAAAAGATACACAGCTTGGACGAGGAGAATCAATAGAAGATGCTGCACGAGTCATTTCTCGTATGGTTGATATAATAATGATCCGTACTCATGAGCATGACATAATTAAAAGGTTTACATCAAACTCCAGAGTTCCTGTAATTAACGGACTTACAGATGAATACCATCCCTGTCAAATAGTTGGTGACATTTTTACATTCATCGAACATCGTGGCAGCATTTCAGGAAAAACAGTAGCTTGGATAGGAGACTCAAATAATGTATGCAACACTTGGCTCCAAGCAGCCGAGATTCTTAATTTTAATGTACATGTTTCTACCCCACCTGGTTATGAAATAAAGCCTGAGATAGCTGGACTGAATGGCACAAACCACTATGAAGAATTTTCAGACCCACATGATGCAGTAAAAAATGTTGATCTTGTAACTACTGATGTCTGGACAAGCATGGGGTTTGAAGCTGAAACTGAAAAAAGAAAAAAAGATTTTGCTAATTTTCTTGTAGATAAGAAAATGATGTCATATGCGAAAGAAAATGCTCTATTTATGCACTGCCTGCCTGCCCATCGGGGTGAAGAAGTATCTTCAGAGGTTATTGAAGGGCCTCAATCTGTTGTTTGGGATGAGGCGGAAAATAGACTACACACACAAAAGGCCATAATGGAATATTTGCTACTAGGAGAAATAGATCCAGAATCTTCCATATAAAAAATATTAATGCTTGTAGGTTGAATATGAAAAATATAAAAAATATTAATAAAGTAGTTCTAGCTTTTTCTGGTGGGCTGGATACATCAGTAATTCTCAAATGGCTACAGGATACTTACCAATGTGAAATTGTTACTTTTACTGCAGATATAGGACAGGGTGAAGAAGTAGAACCTGCACGCGCCAAAGCTGAAAAACTGGGAATAAAAGAAATATTTATTGAAGATTTACGTGAAGAATTTGTACGTGATTTTGTTTTCCCAATGTTTAGGGCTAATACAATTTATGAGGGAGAATACTTACTAGGAACGAGTATTGCAAGACCATTAATAGCAAAAAGACAAATAGAAATCTCTCAGCTAACAAGAGCTGATGCAGTCTCTCACGGATCAACTGGAAAAGGTAACGATCAGGTTCGTTTTGAACTTGGCTACTATGCTCTTCAACCTGATATACATGTAATTGCCCCATGGAGAGAATGGAATCTGACGTCACGTGAAAAGCTTCTACAATATGCAAAGAGGAATAACATACCAGTTGAAATGAAAAAGAAAAGTGGTTCTCCATATAGCATGGATGCAAATTTATTACACATATCTTATGAAGGTCGTATATTAGAAGATCCTTCTATCGAACCAAATGAGTCTATGTGGCGCTGGAGTGTATCACCTGAGAATGCACCTAACGAAGCAGAATATATTGATATTGAATTTAGCCAGGGTGACATTATTGCACTAAATGGGGAAAATTATTCTCCAGCAGAAGTACTAATTGAACTGAATAAGTTAGGAAATAAACATGGTATTGGGAGGCTTGATTTAGTAGAGAATCGTTATGTAGGAATGAAATCTAGAGGCTGTTATGAAACACCTGGTGGATCAATTATGTTGCGTGCGCATCGTGCAATGGAGTCTATCACACTAGATAGAGAAGTTGCACATCTAAAAGACGAATTAATGCCACGTTATGCAGCATTAATTTACAATGGTTATTGGTGGAGCCCAGAACGAAAATTATTACAAACTATGATTGATTCTTCTCAAAAATATGTTAACGGTTGGGTAAGAATAAAACTTTATAAAGGTAATATCATTGTTGTTGGTCGAGATTCTAAAACACACTCATTATTTGATTCTAATATTTCTACTTTTGAAGAAGATAAAGGTGTTTATGACCAATCGGACGCTAATGGGTTTATTAAATTAAATGCTATGCGAATGCAGATAGCATCAAAACAAGGAAAAAATAGATAAAATATTATATATTGCAATAACTGTAATTAATTATATAGTTAAAAATTTAATATTTTTATAAATATATAACCTCTATAAAGGAAACCATATGCCTTCATTTGATATAGTTTCAGAAGTTGATAAACAAGAACTAAGAAACACAATTGATCAAGTAAATAAGGAAGTAAGAAACCGTTTTGATTTTAAGGGCACTGATGCGAGAATTGATCAAGAAGATTACATAGTCACTATTTATGCAGATGATTTATTTAAAGTTAACCAGATACTTGATATTCTAATTAGTAAAGCTACCAAACGAGGTATTGATGTTCGCTGCATGCATAAGGGAACAGCAGAAAAAATAACTGGTAATAAAATAAGGCAGGTGGTTACAGTAAAAACTGGAATAGAAATAGAACTAGCAAAGAAAATTATAAAAATTGTAAAGGATAGCAAACTTAAGACCCAAGCTACTATCCAGGGAGAAGTTGTACGAATTTCAGGTAAAAAAAGAGATGTACTGCAAGATACGATAGCACTGCTTAAAAAATCTATTACTAAATTTCCCATTCAATTCCATAACTTTAGAGACTAATATTACCTAGTATACCCATTACCTAATAGCAATTATTAAATGTAACATAGTAAAAAAGCTATGCTCTAATTATAGAGAATTAATTTTTATAAGGAGATTCATGCTCTATCAAAATATCATAGTAAGCTCGAACAGACTCAGTAAGATACACAGCTTCACCTCCTCTCGCATAACCGTGCTTTAATCCCTTAAAATATTTTTTTTTACTTAATAACGGTAATGATCTTTTTAAATCTACCCATACATCTGGGCTCAGCCCTAATCGTTGTGCTAAGATCCGTGCATCTTCAATATGCCCATAACCCTGATTATATGAAGCTAATGCAATCCAAGTGCGATCAGGTTCCATAATACGATCCGGAAGTGTGTTTTTCAGAATTAATAAATAACGTGCGCCAGCAAGTATATTCTGTCTCGCATTAAGACGGTCTTTAACTTTCATTCTTTCAGCAGTTTCTTTTGTTAGCATCATGATACCTCTTACATTTGTAAAAGAGGTTGCTTTTCTATCCCAATGAGATTCCTGATAAGATAAAGCTGCAATAAGCCTCCAATCAATTTTCGTGATTTCCTCGGCTTGATAGAAATATCTACGTAAATTTGGCAAAGAAGTTTTAGTTCTTTCTAGGAACTTATTTATATTTTCTTTCCCTAATCTTTTAACATGCCCATAATATTTATCAACTAAACGCTTTAATGTTCCATCTTTCCGAATACGCTTAAAAAATTTCTGTGCTTTCTTTTGTAAAACTAATTCTGAAGAAGGTGAAAAAGCCCATGCCTTACCAATTTTTTTACTAAGAGTCATTGCCGCACCCAAACTAGGGTATAAATTTTTGGCAACATTTATCTGGCTTGAATCGGTTATCACATAATCAATTTTTCCTGCTGCCACCTTTGATAATAAATCCTCTGTTGATTCTTCTGTTTCAACCCAATGTAATTTTGGAAGTTTTAAACGAGCATTAGTTAATAATTCACCATATACCGTTCCTCTTACAACTACAATATTTTTCCCAAGCATTTCACGAAAATTGTTAGGCTTTAATTGATTAGTATTGTATGCCACTTGTGGAAATATATATTGATAGACTGGACCAAATCTAATTTGTAATTTACTATTTGTAGTAACATTAATACCTGTAGCTATATGAGCCTGATTTTTTTCTAAAATCAACTTTGACTCATAAGAATTTTTTGCCGCAATAAATCTAATTTTCTTACCTAATTCTTTAGCAAATTCTGATGCAATGTCATACTCGAATCCCATATATTTACCATCATAGCTTTTATTATATTTATAACGATTATTTTCAATAATCACTACTAATTCATTACTCTTATCAATTAGTGGGATTGATTTATTAGCACTCTTGTCTAATGATGGAATAGGCGCCTCAAGAAGATCACAAGCTGATACTAAGAGAGCTGTAATACATAAAAAACATAAACAAAAAGTACGCATTAGTAAATTTTTTAAGATATTCTATTGATTTATACTGAAAGTTAAATAGAGAATAGTTAACATAATGTTTTTTCTCGTATAATATGGAGAAGTACCGAAGTGGTCATAACGGCGCTGACTCGAAATCAGTTGGTCAGGAAAACCTGACACGTGGGTTCGAATCCCACCTTCTCCGCCAAAATATAGCCATATTTTTAAAGTAATAATTACATGTCACTACTAAGTTTACCGTCAATATTATATGAGTAATTAAACTAAGTTAAGTAACCAAAAAACTTCTACTGACTCCTTATAAAGCATAAAATATTTCAAATATATTAGTAATTTATTATTAATTTATACGAAATTTGTATGATAGCTTATAATACTATTTATATTTTTTAATGAATTTTAACAAATAATGTTTAATAAAATTATATTAGTTATACTTCTCTTATTATTGTCAAATAGAACTATTGCTGATCCAGTACCACAATCCGCACAAGAAAAATTGCATAGTGGAGATGGATGGCGCGTTGTTCGATCTGTTGAATTAGGAAAAACAGGAAAATATGTTCATATGGTATTAGTAGATTTAGATCGAGATACTGATATATCTGTTTATTCTGCTGCACGTATTAAGATTTGCAAATCTGAAACAGAATTTTGTAGAATAAGATTCTGGAATGAAGAGCGTTATATCCCTAAGTCAGTATCTTTTACTAAAAATCAGTATAAAACACTACGAGCCGAATATACATTTAATAGAGAAGGCGGTATTCAAAAAATGCGTTATGCTTGCACAGTTTTACCAAATAAAAGCCTTTGTTTTAAGAACTAGCAATAAACTCCTTTCTTCTCTTTGAAAATTAAATATACCATATTTTCATGATCAGCATTATATATTGTGATCTGTATCATGTTTACGTTGCCATGGTTGTAAAGCTTCTTCAATATTTTTCAATGCTTCTTCAATATTTATCTCTGCATCTGCATCTGCTTCTACTTCAGCTTCTGCTTCTTCTACTTTAGGATCTACATTAACTGTTACCTCTGCTTCTTTCTGTTCTCTCCCCTCTGTATTGTGATCAGCATCATGTATTGGTTGCCATGGTTCTGCATTCGCTTCAGATTCTAATTCTACTTCAACCTTAGACTCTTCATTAGCTACCACCTCTACTTCTTTCTGTTCTATCTCCTCTGTATTGTGATCAGCATCATGTATTGGTTGCCATGGTTCTGCATT
>CEUQ01161653.1_pt1 | contig 50254 bp, 48 predicted proteins | sample 361491 | NCBI WGS metagenome assembly CEUQ01 (sample SAMEA2622796, study PRJEB7988) | marine metagenome | biome: marine biome (ENVO:00000447); feature: marine epipelagic mixed layer (ENVO:xxxxxxxxx); material: "saline water (ENVO:00002010), including plankton (ENVO:xxxxxxxx)" | depth 120 m | reverse complement strand
AAAGTCCCTTAATACCTGACACGGGTAATGCCGCCGTAGGGAAGCTGGTATCACCGCCCATGCTCCCTAGAAAGAACTTAAAGGAGTATATACCATGAATTCTGTAGTTTTTAATACCATAGAATTTTCTAACCAAACTGCTGAAGTAGATGATGCAGCAGTAAAGCCCCTACCTAATTCTCGCAAAATATATGTACAGGGATCTCGGTCTGATATCCAAGTGCCTATGAGAGAAATAAGCCAATCTAACACACCCTCAAATTCTGGCCCTGAAGAAAATTCAAAAATATATGTTTATGATACATCAGGACCTTATACTGATCCCAGAAAAAGAATTGATATTCGTTCTGGCCTACCTAGGGTAAGAGAAAAATGGATAGAAGAACGTGATGATAGTGAAATTCTTCCTAAACCTGCTTCTATATATGCTAGGAAACACCATTCTGATCCAAAATTTAAAAAAATGCGCTTCAATCTAAAGTGCTACCCTCGCTGTAGTAAGGATGGAGCAAATGTGACACAAATGCATTACGCTCGTCTTGGCATTATTACACCAGAAATGGAATATATAGCAATCCGAGAAAATCAACATTGTGAAGAATTAATTGCACAACATAAAAACATACTTTCTCGTCAGCATTCAGGTAATAATTTTGAAATGCCTCCACCAAAATTTATCACACCAGAATTTGTACGTGATGAGGTGGCAAAAGGTCGAGCCATTATTCCTGCAAACATTAATCATCCTGAATCTGAACCAATGATTATAGGACGTAATTTTCTTGTAAAAATTAATGCCAACATAGGTAATTCTCCTCTTGGTTCTGGAATTCAAGAAGAAATAGAGAAAATGACATGGGCTATACGATGGGGTGGGGACACAGTAATGGACCTATCTACAGGAAAAAATATCCATGAAACACGTGAATGGATAATTCGCAACAGCCCTGTTCCAATTGGAACTGTACCAATTTATCAAGCATTAGAAAGAGTTGATGGAAAGGCAGAAGACTTAACTTGGGAGATATTTCGTGACACTTTAATTGAGCAAGCAGAACAAGGAGTTGATTATTTCACTATTCATGCAGGAGTCAGGCTGGCCTATGTCCCTATGACAGCTAAACGTATGACTGGTATTGTTTCCAGGGGCGGCTCAATAATGGCTAAGTGGTGCCTTGCACATCATAAAGAAAGTTTTCTCTATACTCACTTTGAAGAAATATGTGAAATTATGAAATCTTATGATGTAAGCTTCTCATTAGGTGATGGTCTGCGTCCTGGTTCAATTTATGATGCTAATGACGAGGCACAATTTGCAGAACTTAAAACCCTAGGAGAATTAACTAAAATTGCATGGAAGCATGAAGTGCAAGTAATGATAGAAGGCCCTGGACATGTTCCAATGCACCTCATTAAAGAAAATATGGATTTACAATTAAAGTATTGTAATGAAGCACCATTCTATACACTAGGCCCGCTCACCACAGATATAGCTCCTGGGTATGATCATATTACTTCCGCTATTGGTGCAGCTATGATTGGCTGGTATGGCACAGCAATGCTATGCTATGTCACACCAAAGGAACATCTAGGACTTCCAAACAAGAAAGATGTAAAAGATGGAATCATTACCTACAAGATTGCTGCACATGCCGCTGACCTAGCAAAAGGACATCCCGGAGCACAAATTCGAGATAACGCGTTATCTAAAGCTAGATTCGAATTTCGGTGGGATGATCAATTCAATCTCAGTCTAGACCCAGATACAGCAAGACAATTTCATGATGCCACCCTTCCACAAGATGGCGCTAAACTTGCTCATTTCTGCTCAATGTGTGGACCACATTTTTGCTCTATGAAAATTACTCAAGATGTTCGAGACTATGCTAAAAATATTGGAATAAATGAGGGGGAGGCTCTTAAAAAAGGTATGGAAGAAAAAGCTACTGAGTTTTTAAAAAAAGGGGCCAGAGTTTATAGCAAAACATAATACTACTTAAAAAATAAGACTTAATTGTATATTTTAGATATATCCTCATATGTGCTCGCTTATGTTTACTCTTAAGATAATCACATGGACCTTCTCATACTAATTAAAGCATTTATCCTTGGTATCATCGAGGGTCTTACTGAATTCTTACCTATATCCTCTACCGGCCATCTTATACTAGTAGGTGATTTACTAGATTTTAATAACGAAAAGGGTATGATATTTACAATAGTGATCCAGCTAGGTGCTATATTAGCTATTTGCTGGGAATATCGTAGCAAAATTAATGATGTATTAATTGGCATTGGTTCAAATACACATTCTAATCAATTTGTATTAAATCTATTTATTGCATTCTTACCTGCCGCAATTTTGGGCTTAATATTCATCAATATCATCAAACAATATCTATTTCATCCTATACCAGTTGCAGTTGCTCTAATTCTTGGTGGAATTATAATTCTATGGGCAGAGCAAAGAAAATACGTTGCAGATATTACAAGAATAGAAGATATAAGCTGGAAACACGCATTAAAAATTGGGTTAATACAATGTTTTGCGTTAATACCGGGAACTTCTCGCTCAGGTGCCACTATCATTGGAGGGTTATTCTGCGGCTTATCGCGAAAAGCAGCAACAGAGTTCTCTTTTTTCCTTGCTATCCCTATCATGTTTGCTGCTACATTCTATGATGTCTTCAAACATCAAGAACTGCTAAAATTTAGTGATCTGGGTATATTTAGTATTGGATTTATTACTTCATTTATTAGCGCACTTATAGCCGTACGTGGGTTATTACGCTTCATTAGTAATCATAATTTTATGATTTTTGCCTGGTATCGTATTATTTTTGGCTTAATTATCTTATTCATAGCATATTCTGGAATCATGGAGTGATCTTTGAATTATATTTGAAAGATATTTTTTAAAGATAAAATCTTAGCTCTGTACCCATGGTAACCCTGCAGCCTTCCATCCTCCCTGTATGCCACGATGCCCGCTTGAGTCTTTGTCTCCCTCAAAACCCTCAAGAACATTAAAGCAATTTGAATAACCAGATTCAAGAGCAGCTATAGCAGCTTTGTTCGAACGAACACCACTTCTACATATAAATAATACTGCTGATTCTTTTGGCACTTTCAGAGAAAGATGCTCAAGAAAATTAGGATTAGCTTGCATGCTTGGAAAAATTTGCCACTCAATCTCAACTGCACCTGGAATTCTCCCTACCCACGACCACTCTGCTTGAGTTCGTACGTCAACCAATCTAGCATTAGAATCTTCCTGCAAAAGTACAAGTGCTTCTTTAGGGAGTAATGCTCCTTCATATGGCAAGCCCATATCTTTAGTCCTTAGTTTAGCTCTATTTAGAATTTCTGTAATTGTTCCCATATATATTCCAAGAATTTAAAATTTAAAAATATTAATTGACCCCAAATTTTCTAATAATTAAGAATACTAATAGAAACAATATTCTGCAATAGCTACATACTAAATATAATATTTAGCTAATATACCCAATATCAAATAAGTTTTCCTTTATGACACGATATTTAATTTACTCCAAAACTCCAAACGTAATTTTTTTTTATCCTGATATAATCAATATTTGTTATTTTCCTTAGTTCTTATACTATGTTAATTTCTAAATCTAGTTCGGAGAAAAAAATGGCAGTAGCTGATGTTTTGAAAATGATAAAAGATAATGAAGTAAAATTCGTTGACTTACGATTTACTGATACTCGAGGTAAGGAACATCATGTAACTATTCCAGCACATGCTTTTGGCAGTGATAAATTTGAGGACGGACATTCATTTGACGGATCATCAATTGCAGGCTGGAAGGGTATTCAAGCTTCAGATATGTTATTAATGCCTGACCATAAAACAGCAAATCTTGATCCATTTATGGATGAACCAACTCTACTACTTACCTGTGATGTAGTTGAACCCTCAGATGGACAGGGCTATAGCCGTGATCCACGATCACTAGCAAAAAGAGGCGAAGCCTATCTCAAATCAACCGGTATAGGAGATGTTGCTTATTTCGGCCCCGAACCTGAATTCTTTATCTTTGACTCTGTAACTTGGCATAACAATTTATCTGGTTGTGCAGTAAGAATTGAATCTAATGAAGCTGCATGGAGCTCAAAAGAAAAATATGAAAATCGTAACATTGGCCACCGTCCTGCAGTTAAAAATGGATATTTTCCTGTCCCTCCAGTTGATTCTTTACAAGATATCCGTTCTGCGATGTGCCTTATTCTGGAAGAAATGGGTGTTGAAGTAGAAGTGCATCACCATGAAGTTGCTACTGCGGGCCAATGCGAGATAGGAACAAAATTTAGTAGTCTTGTACAGCGTGCTGACTGGACTCAGATACTTAAATATGTTGTACATAATGTTGCACATTCCTATGGAAAAACAGCAACCTTCATGCCAAAACCTATTATTGGTGATAATGGATCCGGTATGCATGTACATCAATCTCTCTGGAAAGAAGATACAAACTTATTCTCTGGGAATGGATATGCCGGCTTATCAGAAATAGCATTATTTTATATTGGCGGAATAATCAAACATGCTAAAGCTCTAAATGCGATTACTAACCCAAGTATAAATTCCTATCGTCGCTTAATTCCAGGCTTTGAAGCTCCAAGTAACCTTGCATATTCAGTAAGCAATCGCTCTGCTGCTGTACGTATACCTCATACTAATGATCCAAAATCACGCCGAATTGAGGTACGTTTCCCTGATCCTACTGCCAACCCATACCTTGCATTTACTGCTTTAATGATGGCTGGACTAGATGGCATACAGAATAAAATCCATCCAGGTGACCCGATGGATAAAAATCTATATGACCTTCCACCTGAAGAGGCAGCAAAGGTTCCCAACTCCAGTATTTCTCTGGAAGAAGCTCTTAATAACCTTGATTGTGATCGTGATTTTCTTATACGTGGAGATGTATTCTCCAACGATATCCTAGATGCTTATATTGAACTAAAAATGGAAGAAATTATGCGTTCTCGTATGGCAACTCACCCGATAGAATTTGATATGTACTATAGTCTATAGATCTTCCGGTACTGATACCGATATTTATGAAGCATTAGTATATAAATTCATGTAGATAAAAGATCATTAATCCCATTGTTTAATAATTAAATCGAGGATGACAATTCATGCATATTTTTACGATTTCCTTAACTTCTATTCTTCTATTAACTGTTGTTAGTTGTAGCAATGAGATAAATGATGATAAAAATCAAATAAAAGAAACAGTCCCATTAGGCAACGAAATAACGCTTGAAGGACAGCTACCATCATCATTAACAGACGGACTATCTAAAGAAGAGAAATCTAAGCTTGAATCAGAAATATTACCAAGCGGATCAACAGATAATCAAGATTTAGAAAAAAAATTTTTAAAATTAAAGCAAGATGCCCAAAATGGAGATGCAAAAGCACAAACTACTTTAGGTGTAATGTATTTTACAGGACAGGCTATATCTAAAGATGAATCTGGGAAAGTATTAAGTACTGATGCTGCTAAGGCAGCAGCATGGTTTCATAGGGCAGCTCTTCAAGGACATGCTGATGCACAATTTAATCTAGGTCTAATGTATGCAACAGGGCAAGGTGGCTTAACTAAAGATGCGGCTAAAGCAGTAGATTTTTTCCGGAAAGCAGCTCTTCAAGGAAATGCTGATGCTCAGAATAACCTAGGCGCAATGTACCATTTAGGAGAAGGTATAAAAAAAGATAACACTAAAGCTAGAGAGTGGTATAAAAAATCTGCTGCACAAGGCAATGCTGATGCTCAGGCTAACCTAAAGACATTAGAGTAATTAAAAATTTATTTTTCTTAATAATGCCGATTATTGCTAGAACCGATCAATAACCACTACATCATCCAGTGTTAATTTTCCACTTCTAGGCCATACATCTTTAGTGCTTTTCCCAATAGCTACAAACATTGATATAACATGATCTTTTGGAAGGTTAATGATCTTTCCTACTCTTTCAAAATCAAAACCAACCATTGGACATGAAGCATACCCCATTTCTTCTGCTGCTAACATTAAAGCCATTGCTGCAATACCACATGACCGCATCCCCTCATCACGTTGCACTTGATCATGTCCACTGTAATATTTCTCAATTGCAGGAAGAATAAACTCCTGAACTAATTTTGGAGAACCCTCCCAATAACGTATAGGTTCCTTGCTCCAAGATTGGAGATCTGCAGTTAAAATAACTAATAATGATGAGTCTGTAACTTGAGGCTGATCCCAAGATACCGCCCTTATTTGACTTCGCACTTTGGGATCTTTTACTAATACAAAGCGCCAATTCTGAATATTAAAAGAAGTAGGTGAAAGTAAAGAAAGTGACATCAGTTGATTTATCTCCCCCTCACTCATCCTATGATTAGGGTCAAAAGATTTGATGGCGCGCCGTAAATTAATAGCATCTGAAACATCCATACTAGTTCCTCATAAAATATAAATAACTAGGCTTAATATGATCAAAATTTGCCAAATTGAACATATTGTTAGATACCATAAAAACCAATAAAATACATAAATAATTGATTATTAATTATAATATAACCTTATTAGGGTTTATTACCCTAGCATCTATTGATAAGACTCTTAGCTACCCCAATATATAGTTAAAATAAAAGATTTTTTACAATTTTCACAAAATATTGCAACTTTTCAAGAATATTAGTAGTCTTACATATTATATGTTTAGTGTAATCTGAAAACCAAGGAGAATATATGCAGCCTGAACTACAATACCCAAACCAAACTCAATCGGTAAAGCTTTCTATTATCCGCAATAAGGTTCTTCGCAACACCTTCTGGATGCTAGGTTTAACCATGATACCAACAATCATTGGCGCAATGATTGGAATGAGTACAAACTTATCTTTTATGGCTCAGTCTCCAGTTATGGGCATGGTGGTAATGTTAGCAGTAATGTTTGGCTTTATATTTGCAATAAGAGCAACACAAAACAGCATATGGGGAATTATTTTACTTTTTGCATTCACTTTCTGCTTAGGGTGGTTCCTAGGACCACTTCTGAACGCAGCCTTACAATTTAGTAATGGCCCACAATTAATAGGACTTGCTGCAGGCGGAACTGCTACTATACTTTTTTCTTTAGCAGGGTATGCAACAGTAACACGAAAAGACTTTGGATTTATGGGAAACTTCCTATTTGCAGGAATGATCTTATTGATAATAGCAATGGTTGCAAATATTTTTCTTGAAATACCAGCAGCATCTCTAGGAATATCAGCAATTGCAGTATTATTATTTTCAGGGTTTATTCTTTATGACGTAAGTAGAATTGTAAATGGTGGTGAAAGAAACTATGTAATGGCAGCGCTAGGCATGTACCTAAATGTTTTTAATCTTTTTGTACATTTACTACATTTATTAATGGCATTTGCAGGACAAAGAGACTAAAATTGAAATCTTATTTATCTGGTCATTGTAATATATTTACCTTGATCAGATAAACATTTCAAATTAATTACTCATCCTTCCATTGTTTTAAGAATATTTTCCAATGTGATTCAGTTGATTTCTTTAAGGTAGTACGAACTAAATTAACTTCATAAATATATTCCTCGTCATTTAGAATACCCCGAATATACTGAAAACGCAGAAACATAAGATAAGTATTTAACACATCAGTTTCACAATAATTCCGTATTTCCACAATCTCCCCATCCTGATATTTTTCCCATACTTGAGAGCCATCAATTCCTAATTTTCCAGGAAAACCTATCAATTGAGACATATCATTCAATGAGGCATTTGCGCGTGGCTGATGTAAAGAAAGGAAATCCATTAAATCTAGATGCCTCGAATGATAGCGATTCAGATAATTATTCCATTTAAAATTTCGATCATTTTCACCAACCTCCCAGTAACGATGTGCCCTAATACCATGAATCATGCTACGATAATTTAAAACGGGAAAATCAAAACCACGCCCATTCCAAGATACCAACTGAGGAGTATATTTATCAATACCTTCAAAGAACCTCCTAATAAGATCTGCCTCAGAATCTTCTAAATCACCCAATGACCACACAGAAAATTCATTTCTATTACGTAGTGCACAAGAAATAGCAACAATTTTTTGTAAATACAACTCTAAGAAATCACTTCCAGTCACTTGCCGACGAGACTGAAATGCCATCTCAGCAATGTCTTTAGAAGAAAGATCAGAACCAACTCCATAAAGCTTTCTTATCCCATCTATATCAGGCACTGTTTCAATATCAAAAACAAGAACTGGGTTCAAATATACCCTCTCTAAATAAATTCAATCACTAAAAATCTGATTCAAGAATCAATGGTTACTTCTATTACTACCTTACATAATTAATATAAATTCTGGCCTATAAATGAAATAATATTAAGCTACGTAATACATGTATTAATATTTTATTTATTTATAAATATGCCAGTTGAAAGATACCGATCACCACGGTCACATACAATAAAAACAATTACAGAATTCTCTGTATTAGCAGAAACCTGAAGAGCTGCAGCCAAGGCTCCTCCCGATGAGACCCCTGCAAAAATCCCTTCTTCTATGGCTAGATTCCTAGTATGTTCCTCTGCATCTTCTTGGGAGACCAAGATAATTCTATCTATTTGTTCTGAATCATAAATTCCTGGTAAATATGCTGCTGGCCATTTTCTGATCCCAGGAATTTGGGCACCTTCTTTAGGCTGTACTCCAATAATATTTATCTCAGAATTTTTTTCTTTAAAGTATCTTGAACAACCCATAATTGTACCAGTGGTCCCCATACTGCTTACAAAATGAGTGATTTTACCTTTAGTATCATTCCAGATTTCTGGTGCAGTACCTTTATAGTGTGCTAATGGATTATCAAAATTAGAAAATTGATTCAGAATAACCCCATGCCCTGATTTATGCATACGCTCTGCAATATCTCTAGCTTCCTCCATCCCGCCCTCTTTTGAATTCAATACAATTTCAGCGCCATATGCACTCATAGACTGACGCCTTTCTATGCTAAGATGCTCAGGCATCACCAATATCATTCGATAACCTAACATCGCAGCAACCATTGATAAAGCTATTCCAGTATTTCCACTAGTAGCTTCAATCAAAGTATCTCCCGGCTTAATCTCTCCACGCTTCTGTGCATTTAAGATCATAGATAAAGCTGGACGATCTTTTACAGATCCTGCAGGATTATTACCTTCAAGCTTAGCAAGAAGAATGTTACTAGTTTTACCTGGCAACCGATTAAGTCTTACCAAAGGAGTATTACCAACAAAGTCCTCTAATTTTTTAAACATTATAAGAATAAAAATATTATTGATATATAAGATTTACCCATTTTCTATAACTACTGATCGATTCTCTGGGAACCATGCTCTAAAAGAGCTTCCCTTCCCTGGCTCGCTAATAATCTCTAAATGTGCCTGATGACGATTTAGTATGTGCTTAACAATTGCAAGCCCTAGGCCAGTACCACCAGTTCCTCTTGAGCGGCTAAGGTCTATCCTATAGAAGCGCTCAGCCAAGCGAGGAATATGTTCTTTATCAATACCAATACCACTATCTTGGACAGTAAAAACGCTTTTACCATTCTCATAGCTCCATTTTAAATCAACTTTCCCATCATCAGGAGTATAGCGTATGGCATTACTCACAAGATTACTAAATGCACTTCTTAATTCATCTACACTTCCTCGTAATTTTACATCGGTATCAAGAGTAAGGTTAATATGATGACGCCCTGCACTTAAAGACTCTGCTTCATGATATAATTCATATAATATCTCACTAATATTAATATTTTCTTCTTGAACCTGATTTTGTGTATTCTCAAGCCGTGAAAGTGTTAGCAAATCCTCTACTAAACGTTGCATACGCCTAGTCTGCTCAGTCATAAGAATAAGAGCTCGTTTTCCCATTTCAGATGAAATCCAATTCTCATCAGAAGCTGTTTCAAAAAACCCACCAATTACTGTCAAGGGTGTTCGTAACTCATGAGAAACATTAGCAACAAAATCTCTTCTCATTATTTCCACCCCTTGGAGCCTTGTAATATCCCTACTTATCAATAATTTCTGTTTACGTCCATATGGAACAAGCTGTAAAGAAAGAATTAATTCTTGATGCCTTGCCTGTCTAATTACTAGAGGTTCACTGTAATTATGGGTTAATAAATACTCTGCAAATTGTGGCTGACGCAATAGAAAGGTTATTTTCTGATCGGCATCCCTTTTAAAATCTATACCAAAGTGTTTCTCAGCAACTGGATTACACCATTCAATGCAATCAACTTCATCTAGAATAATCACGCCCTCAGGCATTGCTGAAGTTGCATGCCTGAGGCGTTCAAATGCTTGGCTTATTTGTTTATGGCTCTGGCTTTGAGTCCGAATAAGTCTAACTAGCCGTGCAAACACATCACCCCATATTCCAGGGCAATCAGGTAAGTCAATAGATACAGGATCTTGAGTTTGTAACCACCTACCTAATATAGTTAAATAATACAAATGATAGATCACAACTAACAACAATGACACACTATAAAATAATAACGCAGTAGTAAAATCAAAAATCAGCCATAACCCTACAGCTACTGCAGTAAGGAATATTATAATTATTAAGTTGCCTGAAAAATGGTACAAGTAACTTATTCCTCAGAATAAAACAAAATTATCATTTTATATCACACCATAACCTACATTCTTTTAACAGAAAATCGATAACCAGAACCTCGGACAGTCTGTACTAATCCATCCTTACCAACAGGTTCTAATATTTTACGTAACCTTCTTATATGCACATCAACTGTTCGGTCTTCAACAAAAATATGATCTCCCCACACCCCATCAAGTAATTGTGATCGAGAGTGTACTCGTTCTGGATAAGTCATTAAAAAATTTAATAATCTAAACTCTGTGGGACCTAAAACTATTTCATTGTTATTTACAGTAACACGATGCTCAACCGGATCAAGATTTAATCCATCAATTTCAATAACTTCCTCTACAACCTCTGGCAAACGCCTTCTTAAAACTGCCTTAATCCTTGCAACCAATTCACGAGGAGAAAATGGTTTGGTAATATAGTCATCTGCCCCCACTTCCAATCCAGAGACCTTATCACTCTCCTCTACGCGAGCAGTAAGCATAATAATTGGAATATTCTTAGTTCTAGGTGCTTTCCGCAAAATCTTTGCAAATTCAATCCCACTCATTCCAGGTAACATCCAATCAAGTAATACCAAATCAGGTAATGCATCATTCACTACTTCAATAGCTTTCTCTGCATCCCTTGCACAGAATGTTTCATGTCCAGCCTGGTGTAAACGATAAGAAATTAATTCTTGAATTCCTGGCTCATCTTCTACTACTAGAATAGATGCCATTTTTTTTCCTTTTATAGTTAACTATACTAGTTTACTTCACATTTCCTGAAACAAGAACTTCTTTAAGATAACTTCCTGTATAACTAGGACTATACTCTGCAATTTTCTCTGGAGGCCCCTCAACAATAATTTTTCCACCAGCGTCACCTCCTTCTGGCCCAAGATCAACAATCCAGTCTGCCGTTTTAATCACATCTAAATTATGCTCTATTACAACTACTGTATTTCCATGATCCCTTAATCTATGCAGTACTTTTAACAACATATCTATATCTTGAAAATGTAACCCTGTAGTTGGTTCATCAAGTATATACATAGTTCGACCTGTATCCCTCTTCGAAAGTTCTAGAGATAGCTTGACTCGCTGAGCTTCTCCACCAGATAGTGTTGTTGCAGACTGTCCCAGTTTAATATAGCCTAAACCAACATCTAGTAAAGTTTTTAACTTGCGGGCTAAAATTGGGACTTGATGAAAAAAATCATGCGCCTGTTCAACTGTCATTTGCAATATTTCAAAAATATTTTTGTTCTTATATTTAATTTCAAGTGTTTCACGGTTATAACGCTTACCATGACAAATATCACAAGTTACATAAATATCTGGTAAAAAGTGCATCTCTACTTTAATTAAACCATCTCCCTGGCAAGATTCACATCGACCACCTTTCACATTAAAAGAAAATCTACCAGGATTATAACCACGCTCACGTGCCTGAGGCACACCTGAAAATAACTCGCGAATAGGCGTAAATAAACCGGTATATGTTGCTGGATTAGAACGCGGAGTTCGACCAATAGGGCTCTGATCCATATTAATAACTTTATCAAAAAATGATGTCCCTTCAATAGATTGAAAAGGAGCGGGATCTACACTACTACCATATATGTGTTGTGCCATAGCATTGTAAAGAGTGTTATTTACAAGTGTAGATTTCCCAGAACCAGATACTCCTGTAACACAAATAAACATACCTATAGGCAGACTAAAGTTCACATCCTTTAAATTATTACCTGAAGCCTTCATAATTAATAATCTACGGTCATCTTTTTTCTTGACTCTATTTTTAGGCAATGCAATATCTAATCCACCAGATATATATTTTCCAGTAAGTGAGTTTTTGTTCTTAGAAACAGCTTTTGGCTCTCCCTTAGCAACAACAAATCCACCATGTTCACCTGCTCCAGGACCCATATCTACAAGATAATCAGCAGAAAGTATTGCATCTCGGTCATGCTCTACAACAATCACACTATTACCAAGATCCCGTAATTTCTTTAGAGTGTCTAAAAGGCGCTTATTATCACGTTGATGTAATCCAATAGAAGGCTCATCTAGAACATACATAACACCTGTGAGCCCTGATCCAATCTGACTTGCTAATCGGATACGTTGTGACTCACCCCCTGATAATGTATCTGCAGAGCGATCTAAGGATAGATAATCAAGGCCAACATTATTTAAAAAGTGTAAACGACTAGAAATTTCCTGAATTATTCTCTCAGCAACGGAATGTTTATATCCACTAAGCTTCATTTGTTCAAAATAACTTATTGCTAATTTAAGTGGCAATGCACTAATTTCAAAAATAGTTTTTCCGCTAATTTTGACATGCCTAGCCTCACGGCAAAGTCGAGTGCCTTTACACTCTGGACAAGTATGAGAATTCAAATATTTTGCTAACTCTTCACGAACTGTTGATGAATCTGTTTCTTTATAACGACGCTTCAAACTAGGAATAACACCCTCATAAACATGTTCTCGCTTAGTCTTAGTCCCATTTGCATTTAAATAAAAAAATAGAATTTTTTCTTTTCCTGACCCTTGTAAAATAATATTTTGAATATCTGAAGAAAGTTGTTCAAATGGTTCCTCTAAATCAAAATTATAATGCTTTGAAAGGCCTATTAAAATTTGAAAATAAAATTGATTACGCTTATCCCACCCTTTTATTGCGCCTGATGCTAATGATAGATGAGGAAAGGCAACTACCCTATTAGGATCAAAGAAATCAATCTGACCAAGACCATCACACCTTCTACAGGCCCCCATTGGATTATTAAAAGAAAATAATCTTGGCTCTAACTCTGATAAAGAATAACTACATATTGGGCAACTAAATTTTGCAGAAAATAAATGTTCGCGACCTGAATCTATTTCTACAGCAAGTGCCCTCCCATCAGAATGATGCAATGCTGTTTCAAATGACTCTACAATACGTTGCTTACTATCAGGTGAAATTTTCAATCTATCAATTACTATTTCTATAGTATGCTTCTTCGTTTTTTTTAATTTTGGTAGATTATCAATCTCATAAATTTCCCCATCAATCCTTAAACGAACAAAACCTTGTGCACATAATTCATCAAATAGATCTATGTGTTCCCCTTTTCGCTCTACTACAAGTGGGGAAAGAATCATTAATTTAGTATCTTCTGGAAACTGTAATACATGATCTACCATCTGCGAAACACTCTGGACAGTTAAAGTAGTCCCATGATCTGGACACTGTGGATCACCAATACGTGCAAATAATAAACGCATATAATCATGAATCTCAGTTACTGTTCCAACAGTGGAACGGGGATTATGAGAAGTGGCTTTCTGCTCTATTGCAATTGCAGGAGAAAGTCCCTCAATCAAATCTATATCAGGCTTCTCCATTAATTTAAGAAACTGCCTGGCGTAAGCTGAAAGAGATTCAACATAACGCCTTTGCCCTTCAGCATAAAGAGTATCGAATGCAAGCGAAGATTTACCTGATCCTGACAATCCAGTAATTACAATTAATTTATTGCGCGGCAGGTCAATACTGATATTTTTCAGATTATGAGTACGCGCACCACGAATTTTGATAAGTTCCATTGGCTACCTAACCACTTAGCAACCTGCTAATATACCCAACTTTCTATTATTTTCCTAATTTGATTGATGTCTAACTATTCTCCTCCTGATAAAATGTCTCAAATTGAGATCCGTGCTACTGCTGGATTAGCAATAGTCTATGGATTACGAATGCTTGGAATGTTCATTATTCTCCCAGTTTTTGCATTTTATGCAGAGAGCCTACCAGGAGAAAATAATTACACATTAATTGGTATTGCACTTGGCTCCTACGGACTTACTCAAGCCATACTACAGATCCCTTTTGGTTGGCTATCTGATCATATAGGGCGTAAACCAGTTATCTATCTTGGTTTAATCCTATTTGCTCTAGGAAGCTTTATAGCCGCTTCTGCTGATAACATTTATTGGATAATACTTGGCCGTATTATCCAAGGGTCTGGTGCAATCTCTGCAGCAATAATGGCATTAGCTGCAGACCTTACCCGTGAAGAACACCGTACAAAAGCAATGGCCTCAATTGGAATGACAATTGGCACTGTCTTTGCTCTCTCACTTATCATTGCACCTACATTAAATAACTTAATAGGAGTACCAGGGATCTTTATCATGACTGGTGTTCTGGCAATATTAGCCATATTAGTAGTCTATAAGATTATCCCTAATCCTCAATTCTCCCGCTTCCATTCAGATACTGAAGCAGCCCCAAGAAGATTCGCTAATGTACTAAAGGATTCTGAATTATTGCGCCTAAATTTTGGTGTGTTTACATTACATGCAACACTTATGGTACTTTGGCTTATAGTTCCAACTTCACTAAGAAAGGCTGGATTAGAAATAGATGATCATTGGCAGATATATTTACCAGTATTATTTATTTCCATGTTGCTCATAATTCCAATAATTATCTACTCCGAGAGAAAAATTAAACTTAAGCCAGTATTTTCGCTAGCAGTATTAACTTTATTAGTCAGCCAAAGTCTATTGGCCCTCACTCTTGATTCCATTCCTGGCATGGTAGTTGCGTTGCTAGTTTTCTTTGCTGCATTTAATCTTCTTGAAGCTAGCCTACCATCACTCATTTCAAAAATCTCGCCAATAGATGCAAAAGGAACAGCTATTGGAATATATAGTAGCATCCAATTCTTAGGGACATTTACTGGAGCAACTGCAGGGGGATATATATATGAATATTATGGTAGTTCAGCATTATTTGCATTTTGTAGCATTCTACTGGCATTATGGCTAATACTTGCTATTACTATGAAAACTCCTGCAGCTGTACGCACAAAAATATACCATATAAAAGAAATGGAAGCAGGTAAAGCGAATAAATTATCACATGAGCTAGTCTCTTTAAATGGTGTACATGAAGCATTAGTATTAGCAAATGAAAGGGTTGCATATCTAAAAGTAGATATGCATGGATTTGATGAAGCAAAAGTTGCACAAATACTAGAAAGGGAGGTATAAATGGCGTCAATAAATAAAGTAATATTAATTGGCAATCTTGGTAAAGACCCAGAAATCCGCTATATGCCTAATGGTGAGGCAGTTACTAACATCACATTAGCAACTTCTGAAACATGGAAAGATAAAACAGGTGAGAAGAAAGAGAAAACTGAATGGCACCGTATAACTTTTTATAGAAAGCTTGCTGAGATCGTAGGTGAATACCTAAAAAAAGGAAATTCTGTCTATGTTGAGGGTAGACTTGAAACTCGCAAATGGACAGATAAAGCAGGAACCGATCGATATACAACAGAAATCATAGCAAACGAAATGAGAATGCTAGGTAATAGGCCAGGAGGAAGTGGTTACGAGGGAGAAAATAAGAATAATAAAGCTACACCTCCTAAAGAAACTACCACAAATAGTAATTCATCTACAAATAATACTAGCAGTGGATTTGGAGATATGGATGACGATATACCATTTTAGAATAGAAACAATATGCTATGATCTCTGTTGATAATTGCTATGTGCGTAAAAAGACTTTAAAAAACTACAAATACAGCTAAATTAGAATAATATTATTCTTACTAATATACCCTAATTAGTTCTTCCAGTATGGTAGTATATTCTTCATAAAGAAATATTTAATATTATAACGAATATAATTAACACAATATAAGGCTATAGCCTTAGGGTCATTAGCAAAATATCTAAACAAATAATCCCAATGCTCTGAAACATCGTAGGTAGCATTATGCTTTTGTTGAGATCTAGCAACCCAAGGACAAATTTGGTGAGTTAATAGCTTCAGTTTTTCATCTAAGAAAATTTTTTTGCTAATCTTCTCTTCTTTTACACACTCCTCCAGTATATTTATATAATTGGTTAGAAATACCTTCAGGAAATTATATCCTCCACGAGTAATAGGTGCTGTTTTGAATAATTTCTTGTCATTCACAATAGATATTCGTTTTCTGTCAACTAACCTTAACAGCGCATCAGTTTGCGCTAACTGTTTTGATGCATATCTGCTAAAATTATCAAATTGCTCCAAATCATTCTTCCAGATACTAAACCCTCCTATCCAAGTAGAATAAAAAGAAATACAAGCCAAAAAAGAATCTAGATCATTAAATTTATGTTCAATGCCAGATCGCGCCTTTCCATTCAAAAAGAAGATTACTGGCTTTTTATCTATATTATTTTGAATAGTTTTTAATATTTCTACTAAAGAGTTTTTATTATGGATAAGCGTATCATTATTTAGTTTTAATAGAGCCCCTGAGCCTCTAGATAATGCGCACTCAAAATTAAAATCTAATATATTAGTCGAGTTCCTAAAATACTTTATTCTATCCCCATATGCCTCAATGAATTTCTTACAAACATAATCAGTATGGTCATTTGAATTATTGTCAGAGATAACAATTTCAATATCATGGGTACTATTGAATTCAGGTTGATCACATATAGATTTTAAAGTTTTTTCTAGATAATCAGCCCTATTATATGTGGGTATGCACAGAGATAAAAGATACATTTTTTACATTCAATCCTATATATTCAATAATTTATAGATAATTTAGCAATTAAAATAAAAAATAAGCAGTATATCAATGTGATAAAAAACCTATTCATGGCAGAAACTACAATATAACTCATATATAAAATTTGATAATGCTAATATCACATATACTAAATCTAATACATTATCAAAAAAATCAATTTACTAGGCTATCCTTCTAAGAACCATCATTGGTGGATTTGATAATGCACTACGTGTCCCCAACATACCTGATATTACTACACCTGCCACTCCAAATAATAAACCTATAAACCATATCCAAATATTAAATGTATAAGGAATATTTAATGTAAACTTTCCAATAACATATCCTAATGCACTTGCCCCCATCGAAGAAAATAAGCCACATAAGATACCAAGAATTAAAAATTCAATTATCCATGTGCTAAATAATTGGCTACGCTTTGCCCCCAAAGTACGAAATACTGCAGCCTCATAAATACGCTCATCTTGGGTAGAAATGACTGCTGCATACAATACTATTAATCCAGATAATAATGTGAACAAAAAAACAAATTCAATTGCTTTAGTTACCTGCCCTATAACTTTCTGTACTTGCTTAATAACAGTTCCTACATCTATAACTAAAAAATTTGGAAAAGAGATTATCAATTTATTCATCATATCCATTTGATTCTGTGGCAAATAGAAACTTGTAATATAACTAGTAGGGTATCCATCTAATATGCCTGGAGGCGTTACCGCAAAGAAATTAACACGAAATGAGTCCCAATCTACTCTTCGTATACTACTTACAACAACAGAAAAAATACTACCTGCAATATCAAAAGATAATGTGTCGCCCAATTTTATCCCTAATGCCTTTGCAACACCTTCCTCCATAGACAAAATTTCTTTTTCCTTGAATCCTTTTGTCCACCATTTCCCTTCTATAATCTGATTATCACTTCGCATATCATTCGCCCACGAAAGATTAAATTCTCTCCTCAGTAATCTTTGCGCTCTTGTATTTGTGTAGTCTTCTGGCAATACTTTATTTCCATTAATAGAAATTATCCGTCCCCTTACCATTGGATATATAGATGGCTTAGGGAGCTCATTTCTCTTAAAAAATTCCTCCAATTTTTGTAACTGATTTTCCTGAATATTTACTAAAAAATGATTAGGTGTATCAGGTGGCAGGGTAGTTTGCCAATTTTGTAGTAAATCACTTCGAATTAACATCAGAGTCAGAAGGCCCATCAACCCTAACCCAAGAGACACAGCTTGCACAAGACTAGAACTAGCACGCCTCCATATACCAACTAACCCATATTTCCATACTCCTCCTACTGTACTACTCAGGCCTGAAATAATCTTTATTAAAAGAAAAGCAAGTAATCCAAAAATAAATATGGCGACAATAAAGCCAATCATAACCGTAAACCCAAGACGCACATCTCCTGCTTTCCAAAGAAATAGTACTGACAATGCAGTAAGGCCTAAAACGTAACCTACCAAACTATGAGCACTAACAGTTCTAATATCACACCGTAAAACACTTAATGCAGGTACATTACGTAAATTAAGTAAAGGAGGAAGAGAAAAACCTAGCAACAACACTAGGCCAACTAATATCCCTTGTATAAATGGAAATAAGCTTGGCCAAGGCAATTCAACCTCTATAATTTTAGAAAGCCAATAAACTAAAGCTTCTTGTGAAAGAATCCCTAGCAAACACCCTATAAAGCTTGCAACAAGTCCAAATATAAAGAAATGGTACAAATATAGATATAAGATTTCATTCTGTTTTACACCCAAGCAACGCATAATTGCACAACCATCTAAGTGACGTGTAATAAACCTTCGAGTTGCAAGAGCTATTGCTGCTGCAGCTAAAATTACACTTGCCATCGCAGCAAGGCTTAAAAATTTTTCTGCCCGTTCGAGCGCTGCTTTAATCTCAGGACGAGCCTCACGAATACCTTGTATTCTTTCTCCTGATTTTAAATGCTGCTGTACCCAGTTCTTAAAATTCCCTATCAGTTCAGCATTCCCGCTAACTAATAAACGATATGAAATACGACTTCCTTCCTGTATTAAACCAGTTTTGGGGAGATCGTTTACATTAATCAATAACCGTGGCCCGATATTTATAAAACCAATTGAATAATCTGGCTCTAAAGTAATCTGTGAAGCTACTTCTAAACGTGCGTCTCCAACCTCAAGTACATCTCCCTTAGCTAACGAAAGCCGAGCCGCAAGCTTCTCGCCTACCCATACTGAACCAGGAGACGGAATATCATAAGCAACATGATCATTTTTATATGGAATCGCCTTACTAACATTATCTGTAATACGTAATTCGCCACGTAATGGATAGCCATTACTCACTGCCTTTATCCCAACCAAAATATTCTTATCTCCTTTAACTACCATGCTAGGGAATTTAAGTGAAGTAGAAGTGCTCAACCCAACCTTTTTTGCCTCTCTAATATATGACGTTGAAAGAGGCCGATCAGAATCGATAACAAGATCAGCGCCAAGTAGTTGATTTCCCTGACGGGATAGAGCTAAATGCACTCGGTCAGTAAAGAAGCCTACTGTGGTCATTCCACCCACAGCAATTATTAACGAAAATATAAGAATGTGTAGCTCACCTGCATACAAATCACGATATAGCATACGTAAAGAAAGCTTAAAAAGATTCATAATGTATCTTTCACATCTATAAATTTAGTTGATATAACCAATTATTCTCCAATTCTTCCACCATTCAACCGAATTTGTCGTGTACAACGACTAGATATATTTTTATCATGAGTTACCAAGATAAGCGTTGTGCCCCTCTCACGATTAAGTTCAAATATAAGGTCAACAATTTGATTACCAGTAGATAAATCTAAATTGCCAGTGGGTTCATCAGCTAATAGTAGCTTTGGATTTGTAACATATGCCCTTGCAATAGCTACGCGCTGCTGCTCTCCTCCTGAAAGCTGTTTTGGATAATGATTAATACGTTCCTTTAATCCTACTCTCTCAAGTATTTCTAGTGCTATTTGGTGTGCATTACTATCCCCTACTAAATCTAGTGGCAACATTATATTCTCGAGTGCTGTAAACACTGGAAGCAGCTGAAATGACTGAAATACAAAACCAAGCAAATGACCACGTAATTCTGCTCTACCATCTTCACTCAATGAGAAAATATCTTCTCCATTCAGATACACTTTCCCACTAGAGGGTGTATCAAGACCTGCTAGTAACCCTAATAAAGTAGATTTTCCTGACCCAGACGCTCCCACAATTGATATAGCTTCCCCCTTATTCACTTCCAAGTTAATATCTTGCAGAATAGTAAGTACAGTTTCACTACTTCTAACATATTTAGTTAACGAAATTGCTTGTACAATAGGCTTTATAATTAAATTATCTGTCATGAAAACCTTTCTAATTACTTTAAATATTTTATTATTAAGTATTTCTTCTAGTATAGCTAATAGCGGCATAGATACTACTATATCTCCCACCAAATCTAATACTATTATGGTATATGGAGACAGCCTGTCAGCAGGGTATGGCTTACCACAAAATACTGGATGGGTAAGTCTACTAAAAACAAAACTAGAAAAAGAACAATTAGTCTACCAAATAATCAATGCTAGTATTAGTGGTGAAACAACATTAGGTGGGCTTAATCGAATTAAACAAGCACTTCATCGTTACCGCCCTAACATTGTTATTTTGGAACTAGGAGCAAATGATGGATTACGCGGTATGTCCATTAAATCCATACATAATAATCTAGAAGGAATCATAAAAGAATGTAAGAAAAATAAGGCATCAGTATTATTAGTCGGTATGCATCTACCTCCAAATTATGGACCAGTATACACACAAAAATTCTCAAATATTTATCAAAAAATAGCACAGCGCCATGCACTCAAATTAGTACCATTTATGCTTGAAGGGTTTGGTGACAAACCAGAATATTTCCAAGATGATAGAATCCATCCTAACAAAATCGCACAAAAAATAATTTTAATAAATGTATGGAAAATCCTAAAAAAAATGATTATGCCTAATTCAAAGACAGATTAATATTCAATTATCTAACTTCTTTTCTAAGATATCAATTAATTACATTCAAATTCAAATGTAATTAATTGATATATACAGCTAATATAATAAGATTAATCATTTAATTTTATTTTTGATGAGTATATTGAATGCTGCATATTAAAAATATATTTTTTCTATGTGTAGCCGTAAATATGCTATATAATTTCTTGACTAAATGAATATTTCGCTTTAGATTGCAGCATCTCAATTTACTAGGAATTTATACAAATGGAGTTTATCCATATTATATCAGGGCTGATTGAATTACCTTGGTGGGGCTATTTAGTGTTTACCTTGGTTGTTACTCATATCACAATTGCTAGTATCACTATTTTCTTACACCGCCACCAAGCACACCGTGCCCTGGAATTGCATGCCATACCCAGCCATTTCTTTCGTTTCTGGCTATGGCTTACTACAGGTATGGTTACCAAAGAATGGACAGCAATTCACCGTAAACACCATGCTAAATGTGAAACTACTGATGATCCACATAGTCCTCAAATTTTAAGTATTGGGAAATTATTATTAGAAGGATCAGAACTCTACCGTAAAGAAGCCAAAAATTTGGAAACAATGGAAAGATATGGTCAAGGAACCCCTAATGATTGGATAGAACGTAATATTTACACTCCACACAGTGTAGCAGGTGTTTCTATAATGCTTATTATAAACCTAATTCTATTTGGCCCAATTGGATTAACTATATGGGCAGTACAAATGGCTTGGTCACCTTTATTTGCTGCTGGAATTATTAATGGTATTGGGCACTATTGGGGTTACCGTAATTTCCAGCCAGAAGATGCAAGCCGCAATATTATTCCATGGGGAATTCTTATTGGAGGAGAAGAATTACATAATAATCACCATGCATATGCAACATCTGCACGGCTCTCAAATAAATGGTATGAGTTTGATATTGGTTGGATGTATATATGCATTCTAAAGTCAATGGGACTAGCAAAAATAAAAAAGATGGCACCTAAATTACGACTTAATACTACAAAAACAAAATGTGATTCAGATACGCTACAAGCAGTGATTCTTCACCGCTATGAGGTATTAGCAAAATATGCTCATTCCTTAAAGAAAATTTTTGCTAAGGAGGTAAGCCATTTAAGAAAAGAGGCTCTGCAACATGGTATAGATTATAATACTCTAAAACGATGGGTATTAGCCGATTCTAATACCCTACAAGAACATGAAAAAGCTAAACTTAATTTAGTTCTAAGTAAAACCAGGACACTAGATAAAGTCTATACTATGCGTGAAGAACTTATATCTGTTTGGCAACGTTCTACAGCTACTAAAGATGAGTTAGTGAAACAACTAGAAGATTGGTGCCATCGTGCAGAAAAAAGTAATATTGAGGTACTTGAGAAGTTCTCACGTAGGCTGAGATGGTATGCCTAATAATACTAACAACAAATATATATTATTTAATCTTTGCCTCTTTATACTTCACGTGTTTTCGTACCACAGGATCAAATTTAGAAATCTCTAATTTCTCTGCTGCAGTCCTTTTATTCTTAGTAGTAGTATAAAAGTGTCCAGTTCCAGCAGAAGACACTAGTTTTATTTTGTCACGCATAATGTAATTCCTATATATTTAATATTGTATTTCCCTATATCTTATTTCCATGAGAGCGCATTTTTGCCAGAACTTCATCAATCCCATTTTTATCTATAATTCTTAATCCAGCATTAGATAAGCGTAAACTGATCCACCTTTTTTCACTCTCAACCCAGAATCTACGTTGCTGCAAATTAGGAAGAAAACGACGCTTATTTTTATTATTTGCATGAGAAACATGATTACCAGACATAGGCTTTTTACCAGTAACTTCACATATTCGTGACATAACAACATACCCCAGAATTCATAATAATATTACATTATATACTGATTTCTTCTGAAAGTTGGTATTATTATCTATGAATCATAAACTGCTACAAATGAAACACATGCTTACAACGAATATACATAATAAACTCTAAGTTACAAGATATATATTTAATTCAGAATGTTAAAATCATACCCAAAACTAAAATTAATGTTAGGTTAAACTGCTCCTCCCAAGAATAGTTTCTTAAAAAATATCTATGTCCAAATTATCCTTATTTCGCAATAAACGCATAATTCTAGGAATCACTGGTGGGATTGCCGCGTATAAAGCAGCAGAAATTGCACGTATTTTAGTAAACGAAGATCTAGATGTACAAGTAGTAATGACAGACTCAGCCTGTAAATTTATAGGCCCTACTACATTACAGGCCCTAACCGGTAAAACTGTACTTACGGATTTATGGGATAGCCGTATTAATAATAATATGGCACACATAAACAACTCTCGTGATGCATGTGCCATCCTCATTGCACCTGCTAGTGCAAATTTTATTGCTAAACTTGCAAATGGTTTGGCTGATAACCTATTATCAACGCTATGTTTAGCTCGAAATTGCCCTTTATTTATTGCTCCTGCAATGAATCTTCAAATGTGGAAAAATACTGCAACACAACGAAATTTACTTAACTTACAACGTGATGGTGTAATAATTCTTGGCCCTGATGATGGGCCACAAGCATGTGGAGAAACTGGTATGGGGCGTATGACTGAGGCCCAAAATTTAGTGCAAGAGATATTAGCGTATATAGACCCGCCATTATTACAAAACAAACATATTCTTATTACTGCTGGACCAACATACGAAAAAATTGATGCAGTGCGTGGTATCACTAATTTAAGCTCTGGAAAAATGGGGTATGCAATTACAAATGCTGCACTAGAAGCAGGGGCAAAGGTCACCCTAATCTCAGGACCTACAAACCTTGAACCTCCTGCTACAACATCACTAATCAATGTAATCAGTGCACAAGAAATGTTTACAGCAGTAAAAAGCCACGTTTCCAATGCGGATATCTTTATAAGCGTTGCAGCAGTTGCAGATTTCTTTCTTGCTAATAAAAAGAAACAAAAAATTAAAAGAACGAATAGTAATATATCACTAACATTTTCTCCTAATCCAGATATTCTTGGGTTTGTAGCAGAATTAACCAAACCACCATTTTGTGTTGGATTTGCAGCAGAGACAGAAAATCTAGAAAAGAATGCAGAAATTAAGCGAAAAAAGAAGAAAATACCTCTTCTTGTTGCTAATTTGGTTCCAAATGCTATTAATTCTGATGAATGTGAATTAACCCTATTTGATAATGAAGGCAAGCATATACTTCAAGAGGCACCAAAAATTGAACAAGCAAGACATATAATAAAACATGTGTCCCTACTATATAAAAAATGGAGAAAATAATTTTATGGAAGAAATAGAAGTAAAAATTATTGATACTCGCTTACTGGATCAACAGCCTACATATGCAACTCCTGGTTCTGCTGGGATAGACTTACGGGCTTGTATTCACAAACCCGTAAGTATAGAGCCAGGAGAAACCAGTCTTATTCCAACTGGAATTGCTATACATCTTGCAAATCCGAATCTTGCAGCTATAGTTCTTCCACGCTCTGGATTAGGCCATAAATTTGGAATTGTATTAGGTAATTTAGTAGGCCTTATCGACTCGGATTATCAAGGACAGATTATGGTTTCCTGCTGGAACCGCAGTCAAATATCTTTTCAACTCAAACCCCTAGAAAGAATTGCACAACTTGTTGTGGTACCAGTTATACAAGTTAACTTTAATATAGTAAATGAATTTAAGAAAAGTATTAGAGGTGAAAAAGGATTTGGAAGTACAGGTACACATTAGAACAACCCTATGCACCGATTTATTGTATTTATTCTTTTTTCTTTTCTATCATTATCAGCTAATGGAGAGATGCCTATTATCCAACTAGAAGTCTCTGGATATAATATCTCTGCTGAGGTTGCTTATAAAAAAGAGTATCGTATTAAAGGACTGATGTATCGTAATACTGTAGATAAGAATAGTGGTATGTTGTTTGTATTCCCTAAAGTTGATTATCATAGTATGTGGATGGTTAATACGTATATTCCATTAAGTATCGCATTCCTTGATCAGGAAGGTATAATAATTAATATTATTGATATGCTACCCCATACAAGAACAAAAAATTCTGCTACTAGTAAAGCTAAATATGCTCTTGAAATGAACCTTGGGTGGTTTAGCTCAAGAAATATTCAACCAGGAAAAAGAATAACAGGACTTAGAAATGCCCCTAAAGCAGAGTAGCCTACTATTTTAGATAATCACCATCACATCCCAGGAAAAATTCCTTTAAGGCCTCGCATCATTTTTGCCATCCCACCTTTATTCATTTTCTTCATCATTTTTCGAGTCTGATCAAATTGAACTAATAAACGGTTTACTTCCTGTACCGAAACACCTGCTCCAGAAGCAATACGTCGTTTACGCGATGCTTTAAGAATCTCTGGCTTAGACCGTTCCTTAATGGTCATTGAATTAATTATACCCTCATTACGGCCTATAACCTTATCATCCATTTTAATATTTTGAACAGCATGTCCTAATTGGGCGGGTAATTTATCTGCTAATGCACTCATACCTCCCATATTTCTCATCTGCTGAAATTGCTTCTTAAAATCATCTAAATCAAATTTTTTTCCTGATTTTATTTTTTTAGCTAATTTCTCTGCCTCATCATGGTCTACGTTACGTTTGGCTTCCTCTATAAGACCAAGTACATCTCCCATACCAAGAATACGAGATGCCATACGATCAGGATAAAAGGCTTCAAACCCTGACATTTTCTCAGCTACTCCTGTAAATTTAATTGGCTTACCTGTAATGTACCGTACTGATAAGGCTGCTCCTCCGCGAGAATCACCATCTAATTTAGTCAAAACGATACCTGTTAGAGGTAATGAATCTGCAAATTTTTTAGCAATATTTATTGCATCCTGCCCTTGCATAGCATCAACTACAAATAAGGTCTCAATAGGTGAAAGTACGGCCTCTAGCTCTCTAATTTCATCCATCATAGGCTTATCTATAGCTAAACGACCAGCAGTGTCTATTATCACAACATCATGATGGTGCCTACGAGCAAAATCCAACGAAGTAGTGGCAATTTCTATTGGCTTACAACCCATTTCAACTGGAAAAAAATCTACTTTTATTTGATTAGCTAGCACTTCCAATTGCTCAGCAGCAGCTGGGCGATATGTATCGCACGAAACAAGCAGAATTCTTTTCTTTTTATGTTCTAATAACCATTTTGCTAATTTAGCACTACTAGTTGTTTTACCTGCACCCTGCAATCCTGCCATTAAAATCACAGCAGGAGGTACAACAGCAAGATTAATCTCAGCTTTCTCCTTTCCCATTATAGAAATAAGCTCTTGATGCACAACACCAATCAAAGCTTGCCCAGGAGTAAGGCTCCCTATCACTTCTTGACCTATAGCTTTTTCTTTAATGCTCGATATAAATTCTTTTACTACAGGAAGCGCAACATCAGCCTCTAATAATGCCATCCTTACTTCTCGTAAAACGATTTTTATGTTTTCTTCAGTAAGTCGAGCCTCTCCTCGCACAGACTTTATAACACTAGAAAGCCGATTTGTAAGATTATTGAACATGTAAAATGCCTCTCATGGAAAATTGGTGTAGACTATCCTGTCAATCTTGTCTTGGTCTATTAAATTTAATGTATAGTATTTTAATTTATCTCTTAGCTAGTTTGTTTTATGGATTAATTGGTTGGCATTTCTGGCGAACCAAATGGAATAATCCGATTAAATCTACTGATGATAATGTTACTATAAGCCAAGAAAATCATATAATTCTAATACCGATTCTATTGCACAGCTATATACTATATCAGTCCATTTTTTCTAGTGATGGATTAAGCTTTGGCCTTGGTAATGCTATATCATCTATTGTGTGGCTTACTGCAATAATTTACTGTTTCTCAAGCTTCTTCTATCGTCTTGAGATCATGCAAACAATGATTGCACCAGTAGCAGCAGCAGCAGTTCTGTTACCACTTATACTCCCATCACCACACCCTTTGACCAATACTGAATTTCCTGCATTTAAAGCGCACATTCTAATTGCTATGCTGGCATATAGTCTACTAACTATTGCCTCTTTACACGCTTTACTTATGGCGATTGTAGAAAGGAGACTACATCACCCTACCATACCTTCAGTACTAACAAATTTACCATCCCTTCTGGCTATGGAACAAGTATTATTTCGTATAATTTGGGCAGGGTTCATATTACTAACATTGACTTTAATCAGTGGTATCGTTTTTTCAGAAGAAGTTTTTGGTCAGCCGGTAAAATTTACCCATAAGACTTTATTCGGATTCATTTCTTGGGGAATATTTGCTGCTTTATTAATTGGTAGGCAGCTATATGGATGGAGAGGACGTATTGCTATTCGCTGGACCCTTATAGGATTTATTGCTTTATTACTTGCTTATATTGGCAGTAAATTTGTATTAGAAGTAATCCTGCAACGTTAATTAAACTAAAACATAAAGAATTGAGAGAAGACTGATAAGTCCAAGTCTCTACTATAGTCCTTGACAAAACTCTTCTGCCCTTTGATACTGAATCCCTTTCTATTAAGATAAAAAAAATTTTTGGAAGATTTACCGTTATTTGTACTACTAATTGCAGTAGCTATTTTGTTAATCCTATCTGCGTTTTTCTCGCTCTCTGAAACTAGCATGATGGCAATTAACCGATACCGGTTAAAATTTCTTGCTAAACAAGGACATCGCGGAGCCAATTTAACTACTAAATTACTAGCTAATACTGATCGATTACTAGGGGTAATCCTTCTTGGTAATAACCTCCTAAATGCTGCAGCTGCAACATTAGTTGCTATAATCATCTCTACTGCCTTTGGCCATAATGATCTTGCTATTTTCCTTGGAACAGTATCCGTAACATTTGCTATCCTTGTATTTAGCGAGATTACACCAAAAGTAATTGCAGCGACCTATCCTGAACGTATTGCATTAATCTCAAGCTACATATTAACGCCACTATTAAGAATTTTTTACCCAGTAGTATGGTTTGTAAATCTATTCGTTCAAGCTATACTTTTTATTCTAAGAATACAACCTAAAGAAAATAATGCTAAACAGAAGCTTGAGCTAGAAGAGCTCAAAATTCTTGTTTTAGAAGAAGGTCATTTTATTAGAAAAAAACACCAAAGCGTATTACTAAATTTATTTGATTTAGAATCAACCACAGTTGATGATGTAATGATTCCTCGCGGACAAATCGAAGCAATTGATTTAGACTCTGGAGATAAAACAATTAAGAATCAAGTTCTTACATGTCATCATACCCGTATCCCTGTATATCGAGGAACTCTAGATGATGTAACTGGGATAATTTCTGCACGAAAAGTATTAAACCAAATGAGTGGAGGAGAAATTACTGCTCTATCACTTGAGAAGATTATACGAGAACCATATTTTATACCCTCAGGTACTCCTCTTTTTTCGCAATTACAGTTATTCCAAGAGAATCATGAACGAGTTGGGTTAGTAGTAGACGAATACGGGGAATGGATGGGGCTTGTTACTCTCGAAGATATTATTGAAGAGATTATTGGTGACTTTACAACTAATTCTCCTGTACAATCAGGTGCATATATAAAACAAAAAGATGGTAGCATAATAGTTGAAGGAAGCAGCTTATTAAGAGATCTTAACCGGAAATTAAAACTCAACCTTCCATTACAAGGACCAAAAACTTTGAATGGGCTAATTCTTGAGCATTTTCAAGATATTCCTGAAGCTGGAACAAGCCTTAAAATAGCGGGACACCCAATGGAAATAATCCAGACTCACCATAGAATAGTTAAGGTAGTACAAATATACCCAATTCCAGCTTTAAAAAATAATAAAGAAGTTTAATGTAGATAAAACAATAAGATTTCAAGTGCTCACCTTAATTAGATTAGCTAAGTATGAATATACTTCCTACCAAAATCTTACTGTCAACCTTATCAAGTACTATAATAGAATTGGATAATTATAATAAATCAGTATAAAAATGATGCTTCTCTTATATTAAGGCCATACCTAATTGGTTGTAGTTCTTTTACATTATTCTGGGGAAATTAGTTAAACCATACCAACCTTAATTTACTTTAACATATGTCTTTAATAATTGGATTAACTGGAGGAATAGGTAGCGGAAAGACTAGCGCTACAAATCTTTTTACTGCAGAAGGGGTTACTATTATAGATGCAGATGATATTGCTCACACACTTACGAAAAAACAAGGAGTTGCGATCCCAAGTATTAGAAAAGAATTTGGACATGAATTTTTTGCAAAGGATGGAAGTTTATATCGAGATAAAATGCGTAACATAATTTTTACTAATACCCATTCTAGAAAAAAACTTGAAGAAATTCTACACCCACTTATCCAAATTGAGATAAAGCGTCGCATTGAAACTTCTTCTTCTCCATACATTATAATTTCAGTACCACTACTTTTGGAAACTGGTAATTATAATGAAGAAATCACACGTATACTTGTAATAGATTGCGATGAGAAATACCAGATTACCCGAACTATTTTACGTGATGGAAAAAATGAACAAGAGGTACGTGCCATAATTGCAACGCAAGTATCACGTAAAGAGCGGATCAATAAAGCAGATGATATTATCGTTAATAATGCTGATATGTCTACTTTAAGAAATAAAGTAAAAATACAACACAAAAAATATATTAATTTATTAAATAAACAATAAATAAAGTATCAATTTGTTAATAAGTTTCATTTGTAAAATTATTTATTAACGGGCAAAATTATCATGTTATTTTGTATAGGCTGGAATATTTTACTGTGAATTGCTACGAACATCCCCTAAATGAGAAAGTCCGCACTATGCTGCGACTGGAAGATTTATTTAGAAAAATTGAATTTTTCTCAAATAAAGAGCACCCTATTGAGCACCATTCAGCTATTGTCACACTTTTTGAAATTCTTAGTGTTACTAGCCGTGCTGATATTAAATCAGATTTACTACAAGAATTAGAACGACAAAGAAAAACTTTAGAGTCCTTACGTAAAAGTCCTAAAGTTTCAGAAGAAATGCTTAATCAAGTATTACAAGATATTCATACTGCTTCTCAGGGAATGCTCAATATGACTGGAAAAGTAGGAGATAATTTACGGGAAAATGAGTGGCTAATGGGGATTAAACAACGCATAGGAATTCCTGGAGGCGCATGTGAATTTGATCTACCCTCCTACCACTATTGGTTACGCCTAGATCCCAAAATATGTCGTGAAAATCTTAATGAATGGATCACACCCTTATTTCCTATTCGAGATAGCTTCAAAATTATTCTCCGCATCCTTAGAAATAATGAGAAGGTTTTCCAATTTACATCTAATGACGGAATGTTCCAAAAAATGGGACAAGAATGTGCTGCACACCTACTACGTCTAAAAATCAATGAGACCTTACCATGCATTCCAGAAATTAGCGCAAATAAATATGGTCTTACTATCCATTTCTTTAATGCTGAACCAGGACATAAAGCAAAAATATATGAAAAAAAATTAGAATTTGAACTAGCTTTTTGCACACTATAAATAGTTAAATCACGTTTAACTATTCCGTAAAGGATCCTATATGGATCCTCTCATCATAGCAACCCCATGCCCACCATGTTCCCAGGCTATAGCAAGATCTTCTAACCACATACCGCCCAGAGCATACACTGGGATAGAGAAATCACGTATGAGCATAGAAAACTTCTTCCAACCGATTGGTATGGCTTCCGGATGGCTTACTGTTAATGATACTGGCCCTAGCACTACAAAATCCATATTCAAGCGTTCTGCTTGAAATAGTTCCTCTATATTGTGGCATGATGCACCACATAAATTAACTTCTGGACGACTATTAGCAGCCATCAATTCAACTGAAGATAAATGTACTCCATCCATTCCAAATTCTCTAGACAACATAGCATCTCCATTCATTAAAACCCTTACATCATAACAATGTGCAATATTAACTACTTTCTGCGCAAATGAGCGCAACTCTTTTCTGTTCATTTCCGGCTCTCGTATTTGTATTATCCTTATTCCTCGATTAAATAAACTTTCTAATTTATTTAGTGCACCGTGAATACCTAAATTAGAAGCATTAGTAATCTGATATACATGAGGTAAATTAAGTGCCTGTAATACAGGGATATTAGTAGGCAACATAGGTAAAACTGTAATATTGTCTTTCATTTGCCAGCTTAAACCTTGTCCCTCATTTGCATATGGTGAACCATGCCACTTTACTACCCTATAAAAGAAAAGTCGTATAACTGCATGAGAATAAGTATGAACTCGAGTAAGCCACGGATAAGCAAGCTCTATTTGTATACCCAATTCTTCCATTAGCTCACGATTCAATGCAGATAAACGTGATTCGCCAGACTCTATTTTTCCACCAGGAAATTCCCAATACCCCTCGTATACCTTACCTTTAGGTCTACGAGTTAAAAGAAAACTCCCATCGGATTTAACTATAACTGCAACGACTACTTCAATAATAGGGATAGACATACAGTAGATAAATAGAAATAAGTTTATTGATATAAATATTCTTCTTGATTTTATTTATATCTTATCGAATCAACTTCGATAATCTGAATTAATTTTTATATAATCATAGGAAAAATCACAGGTCCATACAGTGGTAGAACTTACCCCTCTATCCAATAAAACACGTATAATTATTTCTGATTTACTCATAATACAAATTCCTGCTTGCTCGCTATAATTAACAGCCACTTTACCATTCTCAAATACTAACAAATCATCTAAATAGAACTTTAAATCATATACATTAAAATTTTGTATCTCTGCATTACCAATAGCAGCAATTATTCTCCCTAAATTTGGATCAGATGCAAAAAAAGCTGTCTTTACTAATGGAGAATGTGCAATAGCATATGCAACTCTAGTACATTCATCTAAATCTTTTCCACCCTCAATTTTCACTGTTATAAATTTTGTTGCTCCTTCTCCATCTTTAACAATTTCCTTTGCTAAATATATAGCTACTTCTGTTATTGCATCTTGTAATTCAATATATTCCGAGCTTCTTTCATCTATAATCTCTCTATTACCAGCCTTCCCTGTAGCAATTAGAACAAAAGAATCATTAGTTGAGGTATCTCCATCTACAGTAATTCGGTTAAATGATTTATCTACTACATTATTTATCATTCTTCTAAGAAGCAGCTGACTTATTGCTGCATCAGTAGCCAAATAACTCAACATAGTTGCCATATTTGGGCGAATCATACCTGACCCTTTTGCAATACCTGTTATAGTAATTACTGAATCACCAAGTCTGATTTTCTTAGATATTGCTTTAGGTACAATATCTGTAGTCAGAATTGTCTCTGCTGCAGAATACCAATTGTCTGGACCAAGATTTGCTAATGCAATTGGTAGATTTAAAATAATCTTTTCTACTGGTAATGATTCCATAATTACTCCAGTAGAAAACGGCAAAACTTGACTTACATCACACTTTAACAACTGGGCTAACTCGGCACAGACTAATCGGGCATGTCTAACTCCTTCTTTACCTGTTCCAGCATTAGCGATACCAGTATTTATAATTAAGGCACGAATACAATCTATATTTGACGCTACTAAAGAACTTTCTTTCCTGCTCTTAATCATATGTTCTTTAGATACTATTACTGGAGCCGCACAAAACTTATTTTGTGTAAAAACTGCTTCAGTTTTAGTATTTTTATCTAGCGTAATTAATAATAGATCTTTACGATTTTTCTGGCTAATCCCTACCTCAGCCACACCAATAGATATACCCCTGATTGGTAATAAATTATCTAAAATATCAAATGATGAGTTAGCCGACATAGTGATCTAATATAAATATATTATGACTAATTTCTCTATCGCAGCTCATTTCTTATAATTTACTCATATCTAGTAGATTACTTTCTAAAGATAGTTTTATAATCTTTCAATTATTAGTAATATCATTTTAAGAGTTAACCATATGCATTTTGATAAAGAGCTTGATGTACGAGGACTTAAATGCCCACTCCCTATTCTTCGATCAAAAAAATATCTAGCTAATATGAATTCAGGGCAAATACTTAAAATATTAACTACTGATCCTGGATCGCCTATAGATTTCCAGGTCTTTTCTGATCAGACTGGAAATGTTTTACTTTCTCTCTCAGAAATTAATAAAGAATTCATTTTTTATATAAAAAAAAGATAAGGTTTGGCATATAAACCACTTAATTTTATAAAATAAACGACTGATAAATCAATAAATATCACATTAATTTAAATAAAAATAATAATTATTATGTGCTAATCCCAATATTCTTAACCTCGTGCACTGCTTCAATAAACCTTATATTCTCATGCAATTTTCCTGCTGATTCAATGTTAGTCTTTGCTCTCATACAATCTAAACGAGTTTGACTCTCAATAGACATGTTCCATTTTAATTCTGACAACAATTTATCAGTTGCATAGGGATCATTACATACTAATACCATATCACATCCAGCTTTAAACGCAGTTTCAGCACGATCTACTATATTGCCAGCAACTCTAGCACCTTCCATACTCAAATCATCACTAAAAATACAACCATCGAATCTAAGGTAAGTACGTAAAACCTCTTGTAACCACACACCAGAAAACCCAGCAGGTTGCGAATCAATTTTAGGGTATATAACATGTGCAGGCATAATACCAGTAATACCATAACTAATCATTTTCTGGAACGGAATTAAATCATTCATTTCGATATCTTTATAACTACGCTTATCTATTGGTATTGCAATATGAGAATCTTCTCGTATATAACCATGACCAGGAAAATGCTTTCCAACTGCTTCCATACCACCAAATTTCAAACCTTGCATCAAACTATAAGCTAATTTCCATATAACTTCTGGTTTACGATGAAATGCACGACTCCCTATTATGTTGCTCCTTCCATAGTCTATGTCCAGTACAGGGGTAAAACTAAAGTCTACACCACCATCACGTAATTCTGCTGCAATTACGTAGCCTGTTAATTGAGCTAAACGAGATGCCTTAATAGGAGATTCATCCCAAATTTTCCCTAACTCTCTCATAGCAGGTAGCTGTGTGAACCCATTCTTGAAGCGTTGAACCTTCCCACCTTCATGATCAACAGCAATTAGTAAAGAAGGAGATTTTAACGAATGAATCTCCGCGGTTAATTCTTTTAATTGATTAAGTGAAGAAAAATTACGAGTAAATAAGATAACTCCGCCAGCCATAGGGTGTTGAATTCTTTTTTTGTCATTTATTGTAAGTTCTGTACCTACAATATCAAACATAACTGGGCCCAATGCCATTACTTTTCCAAAATTACAAAAGCACACGCTAAATTTAGCTCATCGCTCATTGAAAGATGATGTCTAGTAATCCCCTCATTCTTAATTAGTATATTCAGTTCAGGATGAAAATCATAATAAGGCTTACCCATACAGTCATGAGCAACTCTAATATTGCACAAGCTAACTGGGTACCGTAGCCCAGTTCCCATTGCTTTAGAAAATGCTTCCTTAGCTGCAAAACGTTTGGCTAGAAATATTGCTTTTCTTCCGCTCTGTATAAATTCATTCCACTCACTCTGTGCTAAAATACGTTTAGCAAAACGCTCACCATATCTATCTAATAAACGTGAAATACGTGATGGCTCAACAAGATCTGTTCCGATCCCATATATCATTATACTTTTCCCATAATTAATTTCTTCATATCTTTCACTGCCTGTTCAAAACCAACAAATAACGCTCGAGCAACAATAGAATGCCCAATATTTAACTCAGAAATATTAGGTATTGCAGCAATAGGTTCTACATTATTATAATGTAATCCATGCCCTGCATTAACCTGTAAACCCTGATCAATCCCATATGCTGCAGCAAATCTAATCTGTTGTAGCATGGCTTGCCTTGCTTCTATAGTTAATGCATCTGCATAATGCCCTGTATGAATTTCAATTACTGGAGCGCCTGCCTTAACTGCTGCATTAATCTGTGCACAATCAGCATCAATAAATAGCGAAACCCGAATGCCAGCTTTAGACAACCGGTTACAAGCATTTTTAATTTGCTCAAGATGCTCTGCAACATCTAGCCCTCCTTCAGTAGTTAGCTCTTCTCGCCTCTCTGGTACAAAACAAACATCCCCTGGCTTTATCTCTAAAATAAAATCTATCATTTCATCAGTCACAGCACTTTCTAGGTTCATTCTAGTTTTCATGCGTTTACGTAAAGCCATTACATCATCATCTTGAATATGACGCCTATCTTCCCGCAAATGTAATGTAATGGAATCTGCGCCAGCAGATTCTGCAACTAAAGCCGCGTCAAGTGGTCCTGGATAAAGTGTACCTCTGGCTTGCCGTAAAGTTGCAACATGGTCAATATTAACACCTAGCTTAATCATAATATCTACATAATCCGCAATAATTGACGACTATATAACGGTTGATCACCAAGATAATGCCTAAAAATATAACGCATGAGTATTCTACTTTGCTTTCGAGTAACAGTATCGGAGTAATCATTTCTTTCCATATCTAATAGGGTCTTTCCACATAATTGAGGATAAAAACTATTATTTTTCTCATTTACTCTTATGGGCCCACGTTCAATTTCGTAATAATAATTTTCTTTTAAACTTATTGGCTTACCTGATGCCACATCTTCATTAAGTATTAAAGCATAACCTAGTTCTACCAACATACACCTTTCAAAATAACGTAAAATAGGGATGTAATCTTGCTGTGTATTTAATGCAGACAGAGTCTCTTGATAGTAATCAAATAGCTTTTTATGAGGGTCGTCACGATGTAATAACCTTATTAATAACTCATTTAAATAAAAACCACAAATTAGAGCCATGCCCTGCAGAGGTTTCTGCCCACCTTGCCATTCTGCCTTATGAAGCGTTCTTAATTCAGATTTTCCGGACCAAGTAAGTTGCAGAGGTTGAAAAGACACAAGCAACCCTCTAAGTGCAGATTTAGGTCGTTTTGCCCCTTTCGCTATTAATGGGACTCTCCCTAAATTTCTAGTAAAAGTCTCTACTAGAAGACTAGTCTCTAAATAAGGATAAGTATGTAGCACAAAAGCAGGCTGTGCATCTTGTCGTAGCTGATCAACTGCCATAAATTTGTTTTCTAAGAATTATCTCATTTTTAACCAAATTTTTTATAATTTTACTCATAACCCAACGTCTTTAATGTGTGCAAATCATCAGCCCATCCACTTCTTACCTTTACCCAAACTTTAAGATATACCCTACTACCAAATAATTTCTCCATATCCCTACGAGACTGAGTAGCGATTAACTTCAACTCCGCACCATTTTTACCTATTATCATAGCCTTTTGATTCACTCTATCTACAATAATAGAAGCAAAAATTTTCCGAAGTCCACTTTTATTTGTAAATTTATCTATAATAACGCTTGCTGAATAAGGTATCTCATCCCACATCAAACGAAATAATTTCTCACGTATTAGCTCTGCTGCAAGAAATCGCTCACTACGGTCTGTTGCTTCTTCACCACTAAATAGCGGCAATCCTTCTGGTAAATGAGGACGAACTTCTTTTATCAAATCCTTAGTTTGCGTTCCATTCTCCGCACTAATAGGAATCATCGCAGAAAAAGAGAATATGTTAGAGAGCTTATCAAGAAAAGGAAGAAGTTTTGATTTATCTAATATACGATCAATCTTATTAATAGCTAGAATCACAGGTTTATCAACTGGCAAAAATTTCAGAATTTGCTCGTCTCTTTCATCAAAGCATAAAGCTTCAATCACAAATATAACGACATCAACACCATATATGCTTTGTGTGACATTACGGTTCATCACACTATTTAACTGACTCATATACTGCATCTGAAAGCCAGGTGTATCAATAAAAATAAACTGGGAATTCTCATCAGTTAGAATGCCATTAATTCGATGCCTTGTAGTCTGCGCTTTTTTTGAGGTAATACTAATATTTTGTCCAACTAAACAATTCAATAGGGTTGATTTACCAACATTAGGGCGCCCAATAATAGCAATATATCCAGTATGAAAATTTTTAGTGATCATTATCTCAGAATATCCTTAATCAAGGATTAGAAACCTGTATTCAGAAATAAAAAGGAAACTATTCATTCTTGTATTTCTTGTTTATCTTTTCATAGGTTTTCTTTGCTGCTTCTTGTTCCGCACTACGACGACTAGACCCCTCTCCAGTAACACAAACTTTAAGCTTAGGAATAACACACTCTACAAGAAATTTTTTCTGATGATCTTCTCCACTAGTAACAACAACAGAATATTTAGGCAACATAATTTTATGACTTTGTAAATGTTCCTGTAAAATAGTCTTAGGATCCTTACTAGAATTTTGTTCGTAGAATCTTGGGAGTAATGGTGTAAAAAGAGTTGTTACAACTTCCTCAGCTCTTACAAACCCCCCATCAAGGTATACTGCACCTAAGATGGCTTCTAAAGCATCTGCAAGAATTGACGGACGATTGCATCCACCACTTTTACGCTCTCCCTCTCCAAGTCTAACCTGACTACCTAAATCAAGCGTTTTTGCCAACCCAAATAATGCTTTTTGATTAACTAAATTAGCACGCAATCTAGTCAAATGGCCTTCAGAAAGATTTGAAAAATTCCTGAATACTAACCCCGCTACCGCACAGTTAAGAACACTATCACCAAGAAATTCAAGACGCTCATTATGTAGATGGCTATAACTACGGTGAGTCAGTGCCTGATATAAATATTCAGGATTACTAAAGCTATAACCAATTCTCTGACAAAGTACGTTACTGTCCATTTATTAATAGGGTTTTATATGATTACAACTAATTGTTTGTAAACAATTCTGTTATTTTTGTTGTCTTATTATCATGGAAATTAGAACCATTAACCAAAAATTATAAATATTTTTGATGATATCTTATTTATAAACTTTAGTTAATTTCAAAATTATCATAATGAGAAATACTATTATTAACTAAAGAATTAAGAAGAATGACTCCACACCTTATATTTTATACCCAACATTGAACAACATAATATTCCTTATAATTTAGAACTTATGCTTAATTATTTAATAGATTGACCAATACGACTGAGATCATTAAAATTCCACCAAACCATAAATGCCTTACCAACTATATTGCTCTCAGGAACAAAACCCCAATACCGACTATCACTACTACTATCACGATTGTCCCCCATTGTGAAATAGCTTCCAGCAGGTACCTTACAAGTAAAACCAGAATAGCTATAAGTACAGTTCTCATACGATGGGAACTGACGAACACCTGCAAGCTGTACACTAGGCATTTGAGGGTTCACAATTATATTATGAATATGCCCATTCATTAATTCTTCATATCTTTGACTATATACATAATTTATACCTGATTCCACATAAGTATATTCACCTGTATGCTTCATATTCACTAAGTGTCCATTAATGGTCAATTGTTTATTACGATAAGTTATTAAGTCCCCAGGCACCCCTACTATTCGTTTAATGTAGTCCATAGAAGGGTTCTCAGGATAGCGGAATACCATTACGTCACCACGCTCTGGGATACTTATATCAAATACTTTATAGTTAATAACAGGTAACCGGATACCGTAAATATACTTATTAACAAGAATAAAATCTCCCACTAACAAGGTTGGAATCATTGATCCTGATGGAATCTTAAAAGGCTCAACTAAAAAAGACCTGAGAAAAAATACAATGCAAATTACTGGGAAAAAGCTTTTAGGATATTCTATCCACCATGGTTCTTCATTTTCTTTTTTACGATTATGCCGTAATACAAAATAATCGTAAAACCAGACACCTCCAGTAACTAACAATAGAATCAACATAATAAGAGGAAAATTCATTTTGTTCCTTATTAAATAATGCCTGATAAATTAAACAAAAAAAGCTACTTATTTATTTGCGTAGCTAATCTTTAATCTTTTCCCTATTTATCTCCAACCTTTAATACTGCCAAGAAGGCCTCTTGTGGAATTTGTACATTACCCACATTTTTCATTCTTTTTTTACCAGCTTTTTGTTTTTCAAGTAATTTACGTTTCCTACTAATATCACCACCATAACATTTAGCAAGGACATTTTTACGCAATGCCTTAATACTTTCTCTTGCAATAATATGTGCTCCAATCGCTGCCTGCACTGCAATATCAAACATTTGGCGAGGAATTAAACCACGCATTTTTTGTGCTAACTCTCTCCCACGATAATTACTATTTTTACGATGTACTATTAATGATAATGCATCTATTCTTTCACCATTAATAAGTATATCTAATTTTACTAAATCTGCTGAACGAAACTCCTTAAATTCATAATCTAGTGAAGCATATCCACGGCTTGTAGATTTCAACTTATCAAAAAAATCCATAACCACTTCATTTAAAGGTAATTCAAACGTAAGCATTACTTGCCTCCCCATATACTGCAGATTTTTCTGTATGCCTCTTTTACCTATGCATAAAGTAATAATAGCACCAACATATTCCTGAGGAACAAGAATAGTTGCATCAATAATTGGTTCACGTATTTCCTCTATTTTAGAGGGATCTGGCATTCTAGATGGATTATCAATTTCTATTACCGTACCATCACGCATAACTATCTCGCAGGCTACTGTAGGTGCAGTTGTTATAAGCTCTATTTTATATTCTCGTTCTAACCTCTCTTGAACAATATCTAAATGTAATAACCCTAGAAACCCACATCGAAAACCAAATCCTAAAGCTTGTGATGTTTCAGGATCATACTGTAATGAAGAATCATTTAGCTTTAATTTCTCTAGAGCATCACGTAAAGACTCATATTGGTTTGATTCAATTGGATACAGCCCGGCAAATACCTGTGGCTTAATCTCTTTAAAACCATCTAATGGGCTAATAGCCGGACATTCTGCCAAAGTTACAGTATCTCCGACCTGGGCAGACTTAAGTTCTTTGATACCAGAAATAATAAAACCAACTTCTCCTGCACTTAAAGATTCCCGACTCTCTGATTTTGGGGTAAATATACCAACCTCTTCACACAAATAATCAGTTTTACTCGCCATTAATAAAATCCTATCCTTAGGCCTGAGAGTTCCATCTATCAGTCTTACTAGCATAACAACGCCAACATAACTATCAAACCATGAATCAATAATAAGAGCTTTCAATGGCGCAGCAGGATCGCCTTCTGGCGGGGGAATTTCTGTTATTATTTTCTCTAAAATATCCTGTACACCTTCACCCGTCTTAGCACTAACATGCAATGCTTCTTTAGCATCAATACCAATAATGTCCTCAATTTCTTCAATAACTCTTTCCGGTTCTGCTGCTGGCAAATCAATTTTATTTAATACAGGTAAAACCACAATATCTTGATCAATTGCGGTATAACAATTTGCTACAGTTTGAGCCTCAACACCCTGTGATGCATCTACAATTAATAATGCCCCTTCACATGCAGAAATTGAACGAGAAACTTCATATGAGAAGTCTACATGGCCAGGGGTATCAATTAAATTTAACAGATAAGGCTTTCCTTCTCTTGAAACATATTTAAGTGCTACAGTTTGTGCTTTTATAGTAATTCCGCGTTCACGCTCCAAATCCATAGAGTCTAATACTTGTGTTTCCATTTCTCGATCTGACAAACCACCACATAAATGAATAATACGATCAGCCAGAGTAGATTTACCGTGGTCAATATGCGCAATAATAGAGAAATTTCGAATTTGCAACATTTAAAATATAAATCCAGTAATAAGAATGCTAAATAAAACCCAATATTATAGAAAGTAAAAAGGGCACATATTGTGCCCTTTTTACTTTCTGGTTAGCTCCAAAAACTTATGACCACTCCACGTTCTTTTAATTAAATTAATATTTTAGCGAATTTTTACTAAATAAGCATCTAGTGCTTTAGGATCCAAATAAAAATGACAAATCTCCTCACCATTCTCTCCCTTAAGTACTGGAACAAAATTTCCATATTTTTCTTTTAGAATTACATTACTATCCACATCTATTAATTTAAAATGAAAACCGAACTTCTCTTGTAATTTATTTAACCCAGAAATCATATCAAAACAGAGATGGCAATCTTTCCGAATATATAGAGTAAGATCAGGCACTATTTATCTTTATTTACATTAAGCTTTAGAGTAACAAAAAATGTTGAATTTCCACGTCTAATCAATAATGCAATATTCCGTCCACCCTTGATTTTTCTAAGTAATTGATCAAACCTTCCAACTGTTGTTACGTCTTGGTTATTAATTCCTAGAATTATGTCATTAGGCCGAATCCCACCACGACTAGCTACACCTTGTTTCATGCTTTCCACTAATAATCCGTTAGTTATCTCGAGTTGCCTCTTCTCACCCTCAGAGAATTCTCTTAACACAAGCCCTAAAAGATTAAATGCATTAGATTTATTATCATCTTTATTTGCAATCCTAGCTATCTTCTCATCTGACGGAAATTCCTCTACCTGAACCGTCAACATCTTCTTTGAATTATTTCTCCAAACCTGAATTAACACCTCTGACCCTGGCTTAGTAGCTCCTACAATACGAGGTAAATCACTTGATATCTTTACAACTTTACCATCAAACCTGATAATTATATCTTTAGCTTTTAATCCTGCCTGATCTGCAGGCCCCCCTTTTTGCACTAAAGTTACCAAAGCGCCACTAGGTTCATTTAGACCAAATGACTCAGCTAGCTCTTTAGTTACCTCCTGTATCATCACACCAATTCTGCCACGGCTTACTTTCCCAGTAGCCTTTAATTGATTAGAAATATCTGTAGCAACATCAATAGGAATAGCAAATGACAGTCCCATATAGCCACCTGTACGACTATATATCTGTGAATTAATACCAACTACTTCGCCCTTCAGATTAAATAATGGTCCTCCTGAATTGCCAGGATTTATAGCTACATCAGTTTGAATAAAAGGAACATAATTTTCTTGTGCTAATGACCGCCCCTTAGCACTAACAATGCCCGCAGTTACACTATTCTCAAAGCCAAAAGGAGATCCAATTGCAACAACCCACTCACCTACCTTTAATTTCCCTGGGTCACCTTGGGTAACCTTAGGTAGATTGTTAGCTTCAATTTTTATAAGAGCAATATCTGTCTTACGATCAGAGCCAATTATTTCAGCACGAAATTCTCTTTTATCATTTAATTTCACAGTAATTTCATCTGCTGAATTAACTACATGCGCATTTGTCAATATATACCCATCACTGCTAATAATAAAACCAGAACCTAATGATTTTGATTCAGGTTCTTGAGGAAATTGATCTCTAGGAAAAGGTTCTTGTGGAGAATAACGACGAAAAAATTCATAGAATGGACTATTCTCTGGAAAATTTGGTATCCTAGGAATTATCTGATTCCTAGGTTTAGTACGAGTCTGAACAGTGCTAATATTTACCACTACAGCTCCTTGTTTATCAACAAGTTCAGTAAAATTGGGTAGTTCTTTAGCCTGTATGGAAACAGGAAGATAAACCCAAAATAATATAATTAGGATAAATTTATAGTTCATTCTATTCTACCCATTTAACTTTATAAGTTTTAACAGAGTTCCCAATTTGCATAACTGTCGCTTGCGGCACCTCACCTATCGTTGTTACTACATTGTCATCCACTGTACGAATATAAATATTAATAGCACCTTGTGGAGGATAAAACTCGTGATTCTCAATTGGGTCATTTTGTGTAGCTGGCCTAATAAATACTGAAACTGAAGCCAAACCATCTGATAATGTGATATGCCCAACAGGCGTGGATTTCCCAGAAAAAACACGACTCACCTCATTAGTCTTTGAAAACCCAGAGGGTAAATTCTCTACTTGCCATCCTAGTTCATTCTTTACTACCTTGGAAGAAACAGGGTTAGTAATATGTAATTTAGTATCTCTTTTAGAGTACTGTGGGGTTAATAATTCTTTATCAATTTCCCCGTCAATTTCTAATTGAGTAAAACCATACTGTTCTACCACTTGATCTCGATCCATTACAGCTGCTTTAAGTAATAAGCCTGTACCAACATCTATCCATAACCTCTGACTATATCTCATACGATCTCGAGACTCTAATATTATTACCTGACAATCATAATTACTAATTCTTTCTCTTCCAACTTTTTTTACAAGATAATTATTATTAATGTTACTAAATGGCTCTGATAACAAGGCTGGAAACAATTTCTTTAGTCCTCTCTTTCCAGTAACCACGGTCTTTCTATCAGGGAAATAACGTTTAACTTCATTATTATTACGAATTACTTCACGAGGAGAACCATCAAGCACTTCTATTCTCTCAAATTCTCCCTCCTTCCCCACCATATGCACAACACGTGATGTTTCCATATGGCCAGCAGATGAGTAAACAAAAATACCAGTATAATTATGCTTTCTGGGCGCATCAATAATTCTTCTCAACCAAACTTGAGCTTCTTTTGATGCACTCTCATCTACAACACTTTGTAAATTAACCTGTTTCTTTACCAGCGTACTAGTTGTATCACTTGCATATATAGGTAATATAAAACTAAAAAACGGTAGCCCAATAATAACTACCGTAAAATTCTTTATCATTTGCTGAAGAATCATTTATATGGGCGACTAGCAACTGTTCGCATATAAGGAGATACACCACGAATCGAAGTTAATTCCTCATGTGCAAACATATAGTCGTTAAGTTGAGTTGGTGCAGAATCACGAAGGGCTGATTTATCATCCTTAGACTCTTCATTTTTAGCCAAAACAGGACCAGGATTTTCAATAGTACTAGCAAACTTATTTTTTAATTCAACCGGTGTAATCACTGCTTTATCGGCAACCTGGTTAAGTTCCTGTTCTATTGTTTGACCACCTATCCATGCTACTACAGTCACAGTTACAAATATTGATGCAGCAGCTGCAAATAAGAAAAATTTTCCTTTATTTCCCTTATTAGATAAAGCTGGTGTTAATACATCTGGCTCCATACCCATAGTATTTCTTATATCTGATGTAACATTCAGTTTTGATATTACTGGCTCACGTAAAGCATCTCCAATCAAATGATATGCTCTCCATTTATTTTGCAACTCCTCTAATTCTTCAATTTGAGTAATGGTATCTTTCATATCTTTATTATCCAGTTCACCATCCATCAATGCAGAAATCTTATCTCTCATACTACCACCCTTTATCTTTATTTATTTTTCTCTTGCTTACCTTCTCTAACTGATAATAATTGACCTGAAATAACTTCACGAGCACGAAATATCCGAGAGCGTACTGTTCCAGTTGGACAGCCCATAACATTTGCAATTTCTTCATAACTTAAGCCATCTATTTCTCTCAAAGTAATAGCTGTACGTAGTTCCTCAGGTAGCTCATTTAATGTTTGATATATTATTTTCGCAACTTGCTTGCTTATTAGCTCTCTTTCAGGAGTACCCAGCTCACGTAAATGGCTGCCTTCCTCATAATTTTCTGCATCTTCAATATCAAACCCATTAGAAGTTTTAGATACACGCCGCTTTTGAGAAACTAAAAAATTCTTTGCAGCATTAATACCAATACGGTAAAGCCAGGTATAAAAAGCACTATCCCCACGAAAAGATGATAGCGATCTATATGCTTTTATAAAAGTTTCCTGCGCAACATCTTCAACTTCATCTGAATCACGAATAAACTGTGACAACAATCTAATTAATTTTCGTTGATATTTAATAACCAATAACTCAAACGCCTTTTTATCCCCTTTCTGGGCACGTTCTACTAACTCTTGATCAATCTCCCGGTCACCCATAATTCGCTCATCCCTGAATTTAATGAATTATACCAGTGATCACTACTACATTATGGCATTATATTTCAGAGATTCACTCAAAAGCTAGATATAATCTACAAAATACTGTTTTTACATTCTACATATACCTACCTTTATTAAGAGACAATACAAATCCTATATTAGTTCACATAAACAAGGTTATTCTATGAATAATCATATATAGTATACCCAAACCTAAAGTCTGTTATTATTTTTACATAACTAATATTAATACCTATGTCTTATACCCATTTTGATACACTTATTATTGGCAGTGGTCTTGCAGGGTTAACACTTGCGCTTAATTTAGCACAAACCAAGAAAGTAGGCCTTATAACTAAACAGAAGTTACTAGATGGAGCTAGTGGATGGGCACAAGGTGGTATCGCTGCAGCATTATCTGAAAATGACTCCCCCGATTCTCATATACAAGATACCCTCAATGCTGGTTCTGGATTATGTAATGAAAAAGTTACCCGGTTAGTTCTAGAAAATGGACCACAAGCAGTCAAATGGCTCATAAAGCAAGGAGTTCCATTCACCCGTGATAAAAAAAATAATACTGGCTATCACCTCACAAGAGAAGGAGGACATAGTGTACGTAGAGTAATACATGCAGCAGACACTACTGGTAAAGCTGTACAAAAGACTTTAGGTAAAAAAGTTCTTAGCCATAAAAACATATCTATTCTTGAAAATCATATTGGCATTGATCTAATAACTAGTAAAAAATTAGGTCATCATGGTACTAATTGTTGTTTTGGGGCTTATGCTCTAAATAATAAATCAGGGAAAGTCAGTACTATCTCTGCACAAAATACAGTACTAGCAACTGGAGGTGCCGGTAAAGTTTATCTTTATACCACTAATCCTGATACTGCCACCGGAGATGGAATTGCAATGGGTTGGCGTGCAGGATGCCATGTTTCTAATATGGAATTTATCCAATTCCATCCTACTTGTCTTTACCACCCACATGCAAAATCCTTTCTAATATCTGAGGCAGTACGAGGAGAAGGAGGTATCCTGAAGCTACCGGGTGGGAAAAGATTTATGCCATTTCATAGTGAGCATGCTGAATTAGCACCTCGTGATATTGTTGCACGTGCCATTGATTATGAAATGAAAAAACGTGGTTTAGACTGTGTTTATTTAGACATTTCACATAAACCTGCTTCTTTTTTAAAGAAACACTTCCCATTTATTCATACCCGCTGCCTTGAATTAGGTATTGATATTACTAAGCAGCCTATCCCAGTTGTTCCTGCTGCTCATTATACCTGTGGTGGTATAGCTACAAATTTATATGGCAAAACAAATTTAGAAAACTTATATGCAATAGGAGAAACTGCTCATACAGGGCTGCATGGTGCCAATCGACTAGCAAGTAATTCGCTACTAGAATGCCTGATATTTGCTCAAGCAACTGCTAAAGATATTTTAGATCAAAAGATATCTTCTACCATGCAACTACCAGAATGGGATGAAAGTAGAGTGAACGATGCAGATGAAGAAATAATTATTTCTCATAATTGGGATGAATTACGACGTTTTATGTGGAGCTATGTTGGTATTGTTCGAACCACCAAGCGTCTTCAACGTGCCCAGCATCGAATCAATCTATTACGTGAAGAAATAAATGAATATTACTCTAATTTTCGTGTAACTAGCGATTTGTTAGAACTTCGTAATTTAGTAGATACTGCAGATTTGATTATACAAAGCGCTATATCACGCCATGAAAGTCGTGGACTGCATTTTAGCTTAGATTATAAAAATACTCAGCAACATGCAGAAAATACTACTTTAAGGAAATAACCACTATTCCAAATATTTTAGAAAATTATATTTAGTTAAAATACATTATATATCTCAAAATGAATCCAATCTGGAACTCTTTTTTACAAAAAAATAAAGCAATTATAGAGAATAGCCATGCTATTCATTATGGGAATGCCTCTACAGAGCTTAAAAATACGTACTCTAATACAATAATAGCTGATCTCTCACATTATGGACTGATACATTTTTCTGGTGAGGATGCATTACAATTTTTACAAGGACAATTAAGTTGTGACGTTAGAGAAATTCATCGCCACACAGCTAAGTATGGCTGTTACTGCACTCCAAAAGGAAGAATGCTGACCACCTTTCTGATGTGGAAGGATTCTAGTGGCTATTTAATGCAAGTACCATCATCTCTTCTCATTTCATTAAAAGATAAATTATCGAAATATATACTACGCGCTAAAGTGAAATTGAATGACAGTAGTAACAAATATGTACGTATTGGAATTTCTGGAAATCGTTCTTCAGAATTAGTAAAAAAAATATTCGGAGAAATCCCTAATCAATCCCTTAGAATAATTAACAATACAGAGAATAGTGTTATTTTCTTTACTCAGAACCGTTTTGAAATTATTACCACACCTGACCATGCACCAAAGCTATGGGATTTTTTAAGAAAAGATGCTACTCCGGTTGGTAAACCATGTTGGGATTGGCTAGAGATTAAAGCTGGCATTCCAATTATATTACCTGCAACCCAAGAACAATTTATTCCTCAAATGGTAAATTTAGAAGCAATAGGAGGTATAAGCTTCAATAAGGGGTGTTACCCCGGACAAGAAATCATTTCGCGCACTAAATATCTTGGCAAAATTAAACGCCGCATGTATCTTGCAAATATAAAGACAAAAAAAATTATTTCTGCTGGAAACAACCTATATAGTAACAAAGAACAACCTTGTGGAATAGTTGTTAATGCAACCCCCTCACCTGAAAATGGATACGATTTACTAGCAGTGATACAAATAGATAGTGTTCAAAATAAACTCATATACTGTGAAGGCCATGAGGGGCTAACATTAGAAATAATACCTTTACCCTATACACTAGAATGATTACTACACTATCTCTCCAAATTAATTATCAGCAAGAAAAAAATTATTCACATCCTTGAGATCACGTGTGCGTTTCATTGGTGGCAGACTCTGCCAAATTCGTTTTCCGTAAGATCTCGTAATAATACGTTGATCACAAACCATCAATACCCCACGATCAACTTCATCTCGGATTAATCTTCCTACACCCTGCCTTAAATTTATGACAGCATGGGGTACTTGATATTCCATGAAAGCATTACCGCCCTCTTTATTTATTTTCTCAATCCGTGCTGCTAATACAGGATCATTGGGAGGGGCAAATGGCAACTTATCTATTACAACTAATGATAAAGCTTCACCACGGACATCTACTCCCTCCCAGAAAGATTGACTACCTATAAGTACAGCGTTACCCATTTCACGGAATTCGTCTAACATTTCAGAGCGGGACCCCTGACCCTGCAACAGCAAGGGATAATCTATCCCCTCATGTTCAAATAGACTTAATAATTTAGTATAGATCTGCTGCATTGCACGCAGACTAGTACACAAGATAAATGCACGGCCACGGCTTATCTTTAATACTGGAAATAATGCCTTAACCATATTTTCGGTGTAACTGCTATCATTTGGCTCTGGCAAACCAGTTGGTACATAGAATAAAGCCTGGTTAGCAAAATTAAATGGGCTCTCCCAACTAACTGTCCTTACAGAATCTAACTTTGGATTTAAACCCATTATACTGTTGTAATGCGAGAAATCACCATTGACTGAAAGCGTTGCAGAAGTAAATATCCATGATCGAGTTGAAGCGTTTATATATTTATTAAATCCTTCTGCAATAGATAATGGTGTTGCGTTTAACTGAAGCGTATGGCTAAATCTCTCTATCCAAAAAACGAACCCCTCCATCTCTACTTCCCCCCCCCAACAAGTAATTTTATCAACAATTATTTTTACTCGTTGCCAACAGTTATCTAACCCCTCTGAACGCTCTGATTGATTTTCTAACATTGAATTTAGTACAGTAAGGCTCTCAAGAAGCTTATTCAACTTCTCCCTAAATTCAGTATTTTTTATTATTACGGATTTAGGTAACCGCACACTCTCAGTGAGAGTACTAAGGTATAAATCACGTCCAGCTTTTTCAACTGCAAATGCAGCATCAGGTAACGCAACAAAATCTTTAGCGCTTTTAATTCCTTCAGTACTAATCTCTTCCATTAACTCTATTAATTGACTAGTACTTACTGACTCACCAAAAAAAATACTTGCAGTTTCAGGCAACTGATGTGCTTCATCAAATATTACTGTATTACATGTAGGAAGGAGCTCTGACAGCCCCTCATCACGTAATAATATATCAGCAAAAAACAGGTGGTGATTAACAACCACTAGATCTGCTGAAAGTGCTTTCTTTCGTGCTTCTAACACAAAACATTCTTTATGCTTTGGGCATTCCGAACCAAGACAGCTCTCTCTCGTTGAGGTAACTTGCTTCCAAATTGATGCATTCTCAGGAACACCGTGTACATCACCCTTATCTCCATTTCTATTAGAATCGACATGGCGCTCAATTAATTTTAAATATTTTCTATCATCAGGAGTAGTAAATTCTTCTTCTATCGTTCGCTCTAAATGGTAATGACACACATAATTCGCACGCCCCTTCAATAGAACAATTTTTATAGGTACATTAAGTACTGATCGCACTATATGAATATCCCTATTAAAAAGTTGATCCTGTTGCGTCTTGGTGCCGGTAGAAATAATAACTTTTCCACCTGATAGAAGAGCAGGAACTAAATATGCAAAAGTTTTACCAGTTCCTGTTCCAGCCTCTGCAATAAGGATATGATTATTAGCTATAGTCTCAGCTATTATCTCAGACATTTCTCTTTGCTGAATACGAGTTCGATACTCTGGTATAAGTTTAGAAAGCACACCATCAGCAGCAAAATAAGATTCTAGGTTTGACATTAAAGATTTAATAAAGCTTACTATAACTATAGTTTACTATAGCCAAAAAAAAACCGACCCACCATCCCGTC
>CEUQ01039891.1_pt1 | contig 51413 bp, 23 predicted proteins | sample 361491 | NCBI WGS metagenome assembly CEUQ01 (sample SAMEA2622796, study PRJEB7988) | marine metagenome | biome: marine biome (ENVO:00000447); feature: marine epipelagic mixed layer (ENVO:xxxxxxxxx); material: "saline water (ENVO:00002010), including plankton (ENVO:xxxxxxxx)" | depth 120 m | reverse complement strand
GCACTATCCATCCTAGGTAATGAATCATGGAATTCTGTTTCTGAGGAACTGGGAATTCCCGAGATAAGACATTTCACTGAAGATATAGACATATGTGTTTGGAGATTTGAGGATTCGAGTAATTCGCTTCTAGTTGGAGTCAAGACTGAGACGATTAGTTGGAAAATGGCTGCAATCAGAGTTTTCTCACCACTGGGTGAAGTTGCCTCAATCAAGAGCGTCGTTCCAGAAATGATTTTTCAAGATGATGAGGTTTTCTTGGGGGATCTAGAGGAGGGTTCTACGACTTTTGTACAAATTGAAACTCTGGGAAATCCGCCGGCTTTCAATATTCAAATTTCGGGATTAGTGGGTGGGAAACCTATAGCAGCGGTTCCAACAAATTCGATAGAAATTGGAGAGGAGTGATTTTTCTCAAAGCCCTCTTCTTGATTTTGCTTCGTCCCTCATCCTCTCCTCGACAGTCGGAATATTATTCTCCAATTCAACTCTTATTTCTTCGATTTTCTTCTTCAGTTTGCGAGATGGCTTTGTCGGAGATTGAAGCCTCAGTACGACGGTTACCGAACCCCTTCTAGCTCTGTGATTGCTGAAAGGAAGACCTCGCCCGGGAATTGAAATTGTTTCTCCCGGATTAGAACCGGGGGGAACTTTTATTCTAAGATTATCAGAGTCAATGTGAGGGATCTCGATAGTAGTGCCAAGAGTCAAGTCAGCGAAGTTTAGGGGCAGGGCCATGAGCAAATCTGATCCGTCTCTTTCGAACCACGGATGAGGTTCGACATCAATTTCTATGTATAAATCACCTGGACTTCCATTGAGTGATGTGGAAGCCTCGCCTTGTCCACGCATCCTAAGGCGGTTTCCAGAAGTTATTCCCGGAATGATCGAGAACTTCACTCGATTTGTCTGCAGGGCCCTACCATCACCTCCGCAATCCGGGCAGGGGTTGGAAATCAGCCTTCCAGAACCCCTGCATGGGGAGCAATCCTTTCTGACTCTCTGCCTGAAGGGACCTATCATGGAAATCTCATCTATCCTGCCTCTTCCATCGCATGAAGGACATTCTCGTGAGCCGTCCTCCTTGGCGGAGCCTGAGCCATTGCAACTATCACAGCCCTTCAGAGCTTCAATTTCTATTTCATCTTCCAATCCATCCATTGAAGCCTGAAAAGGCACAGAATGCCTTACCAATAAATCTGAACCACGTGTTCTATCACTCTGGTGCCCACCGAAAAATTGACTAAAAATTGATTCAAATCCACCACCAAAAAGATCATCGAAACTAATGTCGACTCCCTGGAATCCCCGAGATCCGAATGGAGAACCTCCTGGTCTTTCATGGCCAAAGACATCGTATTTTCGCCTCTCTTCCGGGTTAGATAGGATTGCATATGCTTCTTGAATTTCCTTAAATTTAGCCTCCGCTTCAGCATCATTTGGATTCTTATCGGGGTGGTACTTTCTTGCAAGGGAACGGAAAGACTGCTTAATCTGGTCCTCTGAAGCATCCTTGTCGACTCCAAGAATTACGTAATAGTCTCGCTTACTAGCCATAACGTTCCCGGCTTAGGCTCCTGAAGGAGTCATATCAACCGTTCCCCAATCAAGCGATTAACGAACCGCAGGATGAGCAATAATTTGATTCTGCTTGATTATATGTTGAACAACTCCCGCACAATCTGGTTTTCATCTGGGTCCCTTGGGGGATTGACCATCTAGAGCTGGCATCTTCCACTAAAGGGGAGAAAGACTCACTTTTCTGCAGAGCAGCTTTCTTTCTTCTTTCTTCCCTCCTTGACGCGGTTTTTTCGATTGATGAAGAAATGAAGTTTGAAAGTCGGGAGATTAGGTTGGGATTGTCTTGTGGCGGTTCTTCGATAATTTCCCTTTTTTGCTCAACTCCATCGACTGAAACAGTGAATTCTGAATAATCTCCGATCTTTTGTTCGAGTTCAGGAGATTCTCGATTGATCTCGCCGATCTTGCCCTGCATTCTCCGTCTAGAGGTAGTGGCCTTTCTACCTTTGAAGTCTGAATGCGCTCTTGCTTCCATCTTCTGGATTGCTGCTTCTCCCTTTTCCCAGAGTCCTCTATCCTCCAATTTGTAAGTTTTTGATAGAGCACTGATTGCCTTAGAACGACGGAATTCGTGATCATGGACAACTGAATATCGATATGCTATAATTAGTCCAATTAACAGAGCCACTGAGTGCGCCACTATTTGTCCGAAGTCATCGTTTGATAGAGCCTCATTGAGCTCAGGAGAGAGCTTTCTGAAAGAAACAAGTACGATGTTAGGTATCAAAACAAGAGCAAATGAAACCAGTCCAGAACGTTGTGCCACATCTAATCGTCGATTGTTAGTGGTTTGAATTTTCGTGCAAACCGATTGTTGACCGGTTAGCACTATTAATTTCCATTTGTTCGAGGACATGTGGAGCCAGAGATACTAGTTTCTACGATTGTTAGAAGCCATGAAGACCCGAACAAAGTGGTCGAGTCTGTTCGTTCAATTTTTCCAGAGTGGAGTCCTAAGAGTACATTAGAAAAATCTGATTTCCCAATAAGCAGGGATTCTGAGGAAATAAGTGGAAACGTAGATTCACTCGATAATCTTCTGTCGATATTGAGGGATAGTCGGGTGCTAGATACAGCCCTGGATGCAATGGCAATGCAGGCCGATGAGGAAGGGACTGTTTTCAGCCTCTCGAGGCAATCTGCATCCATAGGGAAGGTCTCCTTTGTTTTGGGAGAGAGTCCTCTTGGAGGCACGATGGAGGTTTCTTTGACTGGACGTGACATTGTTATCTGGCTTGAGCAAGCTACATGGCATAATGGAAGGGACATTGTCCCAAGGGAAGTAGGTGACGAGTTAGCGATGACCGAAGACGGGAGGGCTTCGGAGTGGTTCTAATCTAGAAGAGGATAGTGAGAACTTATCCCGAACTTTGCATATGATTGAGTGATTTGCAAATCGAAATAATACTCTCATATTGTTCTTCGAGTGGCAAAATTTCTTCACTTGGAAGATGGATGAAGAGGACTATCGGTCGTATGTTATCTGAAGAAGCCAATAGTGAACGAAAGTATGTCTCATTGCAGACAAAACCACCAGCGTCTTCGTTCCATCTAATTTTTGAAAAGTCCCCCAGATAATTCTCAATGAAGTTTCTTGGAACCTTTGTTTCGAGTATTTCTTTTCCCGGGGATATCCTCCCAGAAGATTGAAGTCTTCCAGAGTTATCTTTGATTTTCATTTGAAAATTATTTCTAGCGTATCTCTCGAGTAGTATGTCATTGGCATTTTCAGAGAATCCCAAGTGGAGAACCGCATCAAATTTCTCACCGCGTTCTATCCTATCGGATATCTGCCTCGAGCCCAATTCGTCCACTGAAAGAATATAAGTGCTGATCTTGAAGTCCAATACTCCTTCTTCAGAGATTAACTCTACGACCTGTTGAGATATATTTCTCTTGAAACCTGAAAATGGCTCAAATCCAGTTACCACTAACCCCTCATGCATGGTTTTCGCAGAGACTATCCGTTGTTCTCATTTTCTATGATATTCTGGTCGGCAAATTCATCCGCTTACAATTACCGCAAACAATGTGGAAGGGGAGTTCGTAGTCAAAGTGGAGGTCGCGGAAGAGGATAGGTTCAGACCTCTGGGGGTGGTTTCTGCTATTTGGAGCGAGTTGAGCGGTGGTGTTGGCCCGTGGGGTGCAATTCGTCCACTTTTTGCCGTGGCGCTTTCGCTTGTCCCATTCCTCTTCCTGGGCCAGCATTTCAATCGCCAACACAGAAAGGGAGGAGAGTGGTTTCTAATCCAGTTCCCGCTAATTCCTGCTTTTCTTTGGCCCTTTCTTTTCGTATGGTCGATAGCTGATGCTTGGTGGGTTTCCAGTGGGATAGTGGCATCTTCGGAGTCAATAAATAGCTAGAAGTCATCATCTAGCGAGAGTGGGCTAAAGAGGCCCCCGGGGCTTGAAATTTCTGATAGTTGATTACGAATCTCAAATTCCCAATCACGAAATTCTTGTAGTGCAGAGACAAATTCAAGTTGGCTCTCATTGAGGATTGTCCTGACCAGGGTATCCAATATGTCCATCCTGTCCTGATCAACTCTGTCAATTAACTTCTCAAGTGGGAATGAATTGATGCCAGAGGTAGTTTCTGACAGTGAAGAGTTGCTTGGAAGTGGATTTAGGATTATTTCTGGCAATTCTTCCCCTTCTTCGATGGCGGCTTTCTGGAGAGAATCAAGTAACATCCGAATGTACTTTGAGATGACAAGGGCGACTTCTATTATTGGCATGCTCAATTGATTTGTCAAGTGAACCATGTTCTCCCTGAGGAAAAGGAGTTTATCATTCGCCGGAGAATCCGGTCCGGGAACGTTTCGCGCCCCCTCACTCATGAATATCTGAGGGGACGGGGGCAAATGAAGTGTTGAGTTCACGATGTCCGATCATCGTAGCGAATTGGCGAGCCACTATTGCCCCTTATTCCGTCAAGTAGATCGTCGTCAATCTCGAAGAAGTCATTCAGCCAGTCGCCATCGGTATCCCAATTTGTTGGGTCTGTACCATCAGCAACCAAGTCTCCATCGATATCCAGAATCCACCACCCATATGCATATTCCCCCAATCCTGGATTTGGCAAGTGGTTCCTATCTCCTGCAAGTCTGTTGAATTCGTCTGTCCATTCACCATTGACGTGAATAATGTCGTTACTAGAGTTTACATCGAGGTATGTCAAGTCATTATCTTGGACTATCAAAGCATAGAGTTGATCGTCGTCATTGATTTTGTTGATTCGCAAATAGTTGGAAGAGTGTGAACTGGAGCCCGAACAAGTCCCAAGTAATGTCTCTCGGAGTTGCCACCATTCTTCCACCTCTTCCCCGGAGCAATCGAACAATGTCGAAGCCCGTACAATCGAAGGTGAAGATAAGGTGGTATTGACTACCGCGTAATACTCTTGGAAATTATTGTAAGGGACGTACTCGCAACTAGTCCCCGAGCAGTCCCACTCTCCATCATTATCTGCGTCTTGAGTCGCATCGGATGGATCTGTGGGGTCATGAGTAAACCAGTTCCATTCCAAATCCGGCCTTGTTATCTCCCCGTCTGTGAACTTTATCGGCTTCCAGTTCTGAGGCGTCACCTCAGTCCACTGAACTTTGATCTTCATGAAAGAAGACCAGTTGTCATTTGTCTCATTCCAACCCCGATAATACTCATAGAAGTCGGGCATCATGTCTCCATCGGAGTCATTGTCGAGTGGATTGGTCCCATACTTGAACATCTCTCGGCCATCTGACAGGCTCATGTCTTGTCTGTAGTCAATCACCACCCCGTCCACAATAACTGGAGTCATCATTATTGAGTCGGAGTCTGAATCTGGGTCCAAGGGTCCTGTTCCATTATCATATTCCATTATATTTGTGAAATAAAGTGAGCTAGCAGCATTTTCGAACTGTTGATCTGCTGGGAGGGGTGTGAAAACCCTAGAATTCCAATTTCCTTGGGTCGCGGGCGTGTCTAAAATCTCCCTGTCTAACCAACCATCGGCATCTGGGTCATAATCGGCATCAAGTGGATTGAGGGGGTTTAGTGACCAACGAAGTGAGTTTACTGGTAAGACCTCTGCATAAATTGAGTAGCAGTATTCCCAACCGTCTGGCATTCCATCCCCATCTGAGTCATCATGAGTAGGATCACTAATTCCAATTAATGATTTGTTGAAGTTATCTGGATCGATTTGGTTGATCAGACCTATCTTCTCAGAAGAACGAAGGCTTTTCGAAGAGAACAATGAGTATAGTTGCCCCCATGCAGATTTATTTGAAAGGCCGGACTCTTCAATGAAGGCATTGGCTGCATCGTCTCCGTAGGAGACAGCGGATGTCCCATTAGGTACATTTCCTACCTCCAATCTCTTACCATACCACCTAGAATCATATTCCGCCAGATTATCGAAAGATTCGGAGTCGGAAATCTCCCCATCTCCATTACAATCGAATGAGTCGTCGTCGGAGTCGAAATCTACGTCTGAATCAGTAAGTGGATTCATTGTCCACTTGTTTTCCTCCAGATCCCATTCCGAGAACCAGTATTCGTAACCATCACTCATCCCATCTCTATCAGTATCTTGATCCTTGGGGTCTGTTATTCCGAAGATTGCCTGGAGCATCGGCTTTGCAGGCAAACCAGATTTCCACTCCAAGTATTGCTCCATCCCTAGTTCAGCCCTCCCCTCCTTGCTGAATAGGATCCTGAACACCCTATTTTCGAAAGCAGTCTCATCTATTTCCCTAGATTCAACGCCAAATGTTGGTGCCCCCATTGGGTAAGATTCCCCATTAATGGGGAGATTTGATGTCAGATTTAGTTCGACCAGGTCCCCTATACCATCACCATCCGAGTCGAATCCCCCTTGGTTAGGGATTAGTGGATTAAGTGTCCAAACGCCAGCACTTGAATTCCAAGTGGTAAAAATCACCTCAATTCCATCAAGCAATCCATCTCCGTCAGTATCTGGATTGTTAGGATCAGCAGATGTTCCGGTCAAATTGGACTGATCTTCCGTTAAGAAATGGCCAAACGAAAGAGACGATTCGGCACCAATCCATGGGGTCTCGAGAAGGGCTCCCGCTGCATCGGTCAGGTAAAACTGCGGTGATGAGATGGTTGGGTCTGACTCGCTAATTCCGCTGTCGATTGCATTGTACTCCTCCCAATTTGACATCCCGTCCAAGTCTGGATCTCCTAGTCCATCTCCTCCATTGACTGGATTAAGTGTCCAATCACTGTCGAAAAGACTCCACCTCGCATGGAAGATCTCCCAGCCATCGGGCATACCGTCGTTATCGGAATCTGAATTCAACGGGTCGGATGATCCGATGTCTTCGGTTGGGAGCCCCGTCCATAGTGAAAGGTAGTATTCACCGGTTCTTTCTCCGAATGATTCGTCTGCCAGCCCCTGCCATGAATGGTGAGGTAAAGATGATGTGTGATTATCTGGGTAAATTGTTCCTGAAGACATTGAGTCGGATAGAAGAATGTCTGATTTGATGTGATATTCCATCCAATTAACGAACGCTTCTTCTGGTTCTATAATGCCATTATTGTTGACATCAAATCCATCTCCATCAGGATTTTTCAATGCGTCGGATCCATTCATTGGGTTGATACCCGAATTTGAAGATGGCCAGTTGCATGAATAACGAGCTTCCCAGCCATCGGGAAGTGAATCCGAGTCTGAATCAACTGAATTTGGGTCTGTCGGGACCCAATTCTTGATTGAGTCAGAAGTTTCCCCATGTGAGATAATCCCGGTTGAAGTTGACCTATCGAGTAGACTTTCCCACTTATATTCGCATAAATTGGATAATCCATCCCCATCAGCATCACCGGAAGCATCGTCTGGGTTATTGGGATCCAATGTCCATTCATTGCCCCCCGTGTAGATATCTCCAATCCAACGGCGATGTTTGATTTCCCAGCCATCGGGCATGCCATCCCCATCTGAGTCGGGGTTAGTCGGGTCGGTAGGGAGGTCACTGCCGCCACTTGAGCCTGTTCCAGTCCATCCTCCAAGATGTACCTCCTCTGCAGATGTACCTATGTCGGAATCACATAGGTACTGCTGATTTAGATAGTAGCAATCGAATGTTGTTGAGCCAAGAAACCAACCCCAATACTCCTCTCCATCAGTTAGTCCGTCACCATCGGTGTCTGCTACTCTAGGATCGGTTCCGTTTTGGCCAAAATCCGAGGGAGTAACGAACCTATACTCTTCCAAGTTAGTCCATAATCTGTCGAACCCATGGCCGGTTCCGCCGGCGATTGAGACTCCATCGGCATCATTGTCCCTAGAGGCATCAAATGGATCAGTAGGGTCGAGTCCGTATGCGAACTCCCAACCATCAGGAATCCCATCAAGATCGGAATCATGGGAATGCGGATTCATTGGGGCTATGTTCATGAATCTCCCCGGCGATACGCCGGCGAAAACCCAGATTTTTCCTTCTCTTTCCAGAGTAGTAAGAGAGGTAACCAGACCGGGTATATTTGTCTGATTCTGACGTATATCAAGAACCCCGTCCGAACCCCCTTCTAGGCACCATGTTCCGTCTGAAGATCCTAGGACAATCATTCCCTCCAGTGGAAGTATAGAGTGAACATCATTAGCACCGGTTAGTAGGCCCGCTAGATTGAGCATTCTCTCATTGTTGATAGCCTCCTTTGGTTGAGAGATAAATAGGTCCATTGTGATCAGATGCAGTCCCCCTCCCATCCCCAACCAAACGTCGTCTGAGCCCTGTTCGGAAGTCTCTATCATTATGGAATTGACAGTCGCTGTCTTGGTGTTATCGAGAATATCTGGGTTAACGAATTCGTCGGCGTTGTTTCTTGTGAAAACCCACCATGGCATCCCATTGTTGTCAGAACCATCGGAAGAATTCCAGGCAATTAGGCCGAAATCGGTCCCTATTAGTAAAATTGGAGTTCTTCCAAAAATCTTGGCGTGTCCTGCAGAAGTTGCTGTTGCATTAGAATTACTAAGCATTGATGAGAGCGAATCTACGAAAATAATCTCAGAGATGGATAGAGATTGGTCGTCCTCGGAGAATGTTGTCCTCCACGCGCCGTCCTTGCCCATAATCAGGATTCCTGGGTCAAATGAGTCGGAGACGAGTTGGAATAAAACGGTGGCTTCTCCTAGTTCATGGGAAGTTAGGGTATCCATTACTGGGAGTCCGTTCTCTAGAATTACCGTGTGAAGTCCTATGTTTGACCCCAACATTAGGAAATCTATGTTTCCTACAGAATTTCTCTCCATTGTGTACAATTCCACTCCCGGGGGAAATTCAAACGAAGAAGAGACGCCTCTGAATGGATCTAGGGCTGTGATTCCATATTTACTTCCAACCAACAACCTCTCTCTTGGTTGGTCTGGAATAATGCTATGTACAGCGGAGTCGACGAGACTAATCGCGGTCGAATGATCGAAATTAATGAGATTCTCGGAATCGGTAGAGATCTCAATTCCCCTAACCCCCGGCATTACTCCGGAATTTTCATCGAAGTCAACAGAGTACTCTTCGAAATTACTGAAAGACTCGCCCCATTGTGATGTTCCAATTGTAACATCCTCCGTAATGAAGCCATCCTCGTCTTTGTCCCAACCATCCGAATCACTGTCGATTATCGCATCGCTAGAATTCAGAGGGTCAAGACCATATTGTGCCTCCCAGCCATCCGGAATTCCATCTCCCAATACATCTAATGGGGATGGTGCTATTTCATCCCAGAAAAAGTAGTCTGAGTCAGAGAATCTGGGATCAGTGCCCATCCACCCCGATTCACCGGTTGGTCTCTCGAACTGGTCCTGGCACGAGTCTTCGGTGAGTCCTTGAATCGAACCCCAACACCAGAGCCCGTCCCTCTCAGTAATCCAGTCATCGGGAGCTCCCAACCAGTATTCCTCTACGTTGGTGAACATTTCTCCAAGGTCAATCTCCCCATCGCTATTGAAATCGAATCCATCCCCGCAACCCCAACTGAAGTCTGCCTCACACCTGTCAAAATCGATGTTAATATCGCTGGGATCGAGTGGATCGAAATATCGACATTCCCAGAAATTGTTTGGATTCAATGGATCGTTTGGATCTTTTTTGTACAGGCCTCCCAAAGTGCACATGTGTACCTCATATCCATCAGGCAAACCATCACCATCGGTATCCGAAGATCGCGGATCGAGATACTCTCTCAACCCAGATTCGCTTTCTTCTGGCGATTTACCTGTTAGTGTATTTCTGTTTTCGAAGCAATTGTCCAAAGTATAAGGCCAGCAATATTCTTGCAATGCAGTCAGTCCATCTCTGTCGTGGTCAGTTGAATTATCGGTAGAATCTGATGGATCTAGACCGGGTATGATGCCTTGGAATGTTGCAGTTTCGATTTCCACAGATTCTCCGAAGATTACCTCAAACAGATCTGGCATTAAGTCCCCATCTTGGTCGGTAACTGGAGATTCTGTACCTTCTGCCAAATTAGGGTCGGTGGAAGATACTGGTGATTGAGGGCGAGTCTGGGAGACGAATGCTAGGCTGGAAAAAATCAACATTGTTACTAGCAAAGCTGTTTGCTTCCTGCGCATCCGCCCACCTCTATGCAAAATCCCGGGTTCAGAGATTTATCATGGTGATGGAGCGTCGTTCGGACATATGCTGTTAGGAATGCCTAGAATGAGATTTGGAGTTTGAAAATGACAATTATTGGCTGTGTTCCATGGATTTATTGAAAGGTCGTCTGGAACCGCATATGATCTGATGGCGATTGGAATCACGCACTTGGGATCTGGCAGTCGTGGAAATGCCACCATTGTCAGTTCTGGGGACTGCAATGTTCTAGTCGATTGTGGTTTCAGCCTCAAACAAACAGAGAAGAGGTTGGGTGTAGCAGGATTTGAGCCTAGTTCAATTGATTCTATTGTGGTTACTCATCACCACAAAGATCACTCTGGATCGGCACTTAGGGCATCCAAGAAGTGGGGATCGGCTCTGCACTGCAATCTAGGAACTGCATCCAGGATGGGGTGGGATTTAGTAGAAGAATGTGTGACATTTGGCAATCTAGAGAGAGTTCAGATCTCTGCAGATCTCAGTATGTTGCCAGTCCCGGTGCCTCATGATGATGCAGATAACGTAGCACTAATTGCAAGTGATGGGAATGGGGATCGGGCTGCAATTGTTACAGACTTGGGAGAAGCGCCGCAAGACCTAATCAAACATTTATCTGGTTGCAAACACATTTCTATAGAGGCGAACTATGACCATCAGAGGTTGGTTGGTGGACCTTATCCAGAATCCCTGAAGAGAAGGATTTCAGGCAGGGGTGGTCACCTTTCTAATAGACAAGCTGGAGATATACTGCTGGAAGTTTTGCATGACGATTTGGAGAGTATTGTCCTATGTCACCTTTCAGAGAAGAATAACGCTCCTCATTTGGCTGAGAGTGAAGTTCTGATGGCGATTGGCGATGAATTTACCGGCAACATCTCGATTTCTAAGCAGCTTGGGCCGGAATTTAGTTTTTGGACGGGTCAGTCTGGGCCGAATAGTATTGTAGCAGCATGACTACCTCCCCATAACTGCCCTGTGGACTGAATTCTGTACCTCTTTCATCCTTCCCACAGCGCCAAGGTCCCTGAATAGGGAAAGGGACCTCTGGAGGTAATCCATCCTCTGTGAGCGATCGGTCTCTACCTCTCCTAGCCTCGCTAGTAATTCTCCTTGAAGCATACGGAAGTCGTTGGATTCTGCTACTGCTAAGCCATTGAGGTAGTGTTCTGCAGCCTCCTCCCTACGTCCTGCATCGATTAGAACCTGTCCTAGCAGCATCTCTACCTCAACTGTACTTTGGGGATCGTTTTGATCGGAGAGTGTCTCCAGTGCTCCGGAGTAATGGAATAGTGCAAGGTCGTTATCTGATATCTTTGCATAGTACCTCCCCAGAACTGCTCTTGACCTAGCATGGAGGAAATCTTGATTTGAATCTCGGGTATCCTCATAGGCAAAAATTGCATGCTCCCTAGCCCTGTCAAATTCTCCCATTTCTATGAAGGCCGATGCTAGCCTAATCCTGGCGTCGTTCAAACCTGGGTCCTTCTCCTTCTCAAGGAGATCCTCAACATTCCCATACACCTCTAGTGCTCTGCGGGCATCTCTCCTTCGACGGAAAATATGCCCCATATTGTTGTAGCTTCTTGCTGCTCCGATGGCATCCCTGATGCCTATCTGAATCTCAAGTGCTTTTCGATGAAGTTCTAGTGCATCGTCCATTGCACCCCTCTTTACTGCTATATCTGCCCTTGCAGAGAGAAGGCGTGCAAGCTCGTGACTCGGGTTTCCCACTCCAATGTGTTTTGTAGCGGCATCGTATTCTTCTTCGGCCTGGTCCCACCTTCCTTGGATAGTCAGAATATCTCCCTTTAATTCTCTAATTAGGCCCCTGCTTTTGGAATCGAAATCACTGCTTTCGAGAGAATTTAGAATAGTTAGTAATTCTGTGTGACCGGTGCTAACCAAGCCATGCCCCTCGGAAAGTAAGACCTCGGCGATACCTTCCTCGTCCCCAGTATGGCTGAGGTGATAGATGAACTCAATTCGGTCTGCAGCATCATCCTTCTTCTCCCTATACCAATTTACAGCGGCCAAATGGAGGGAGTTTCTCATTTCCTCATCCATCGATCTTAACAAGAATTCACGGACTAGGTCATGAACGTCGAAATTCTCAGCGTCAGATTGGCGCGCGAGGCCCTTCTCAACTAAGTCGTCTAGAAGGTCTACGCTGCCCTCCACTTGATGGATGGCTTGCACCGGGATTGGCTCACGAAAAACTGCAATGGCCCCCAACAGGCGTTTCTCGGGTCCTGAGAGTCGGCTAAATATCTCCTTTTCGACAAATGCCTCCAATGTGGCATGGAATGTCTCGGCAACGTTTCCCCTGTTTATTAATTCTAGAATCAGCGGGTGTCCGCGGGATAGTGAATAAATGTGAGTAAACTGATCCGAGTCCATTTTTGGCATTGCCGTCAGAATCTGTCTACTCGACTCCGCATCCAACCCCTGGAGTGGCATTACTAGGGTTACTATATTGCCCGACTGGTCGGATTCTGGGACAACCATCCTGAATGATCTTGAGAACATCACCAGACCAACTTCCTTCAGAGAATTTATCCTCAGAGTAAGTTCCCTAAGAATTGAGTAAAGAGTTTCATCACCTACCTTGTGTAAGTCGTCTATTACAATCAAAGAAGGTGCTTCAGACAAACCGCTAGCAATCAGATTGACGGCCATTTTCGTTTGAGGTACTGGAGATGAGGCAAGGTAGTCAGAAAGGTCGTTATTTCCCACTGCGGAGAGCCATTCTGCGCATGCCTCTAGGAATGCTCGAGAACCCTCCCAGTCCTGGCACCGATGATATAGCAGATTTCTCCGATGAGTGAACCTATCGAGGATTTTTGTGGAAAGAGACGTCTTTCCGATTCCGGCGATTCCCGGGACAAGGATCGAAGCTGACTTAGCTTCCAATAGATTTGCCATTACGTCTAGTTCCTTTTCTCGGCCGTAGAATCGTCTTGTTCTGGGAAGGTCGTTCAGGTAAGATACTAACTGCTTCTCGATGTGTTTGGAAAGATCTCTCTCGACCAATTCAGGGGTCAGTCCTGATAGGTCGATAGTTCCGGAGTCGTCCATATAACGCAACATGTCGACATGTCTTAGAGGAAGTTCTGTGGACTCTATTGCTTCTGCCAGAGACGTATTCTCTGAACGGCCGTCGGAGAAAACTACTCTCACATTTGCCTCTGACACCCTTGTCCAAATCTCGTCTGCAACCTTGGCCCCCTCATCAGTCAGGAAGTAGGCCTTCCTTTTCCTAGATACGCCCGTTACGTGTGCCTGCCTCTCTATCAGATGGCCGGCCTCCTTCATTCCAGAAATCGCCCTAGGGACATTAGAGCGGGCGATTGAAACGGCATTGGCGATTCCCATTTGAGACAATGCAAATGGGACCTCGACCTTTTCACTATGGTCTACGTAGTCACTAAGGTGGAGGAAAATCCTCTCTTGGACTCCAGGTCGTGATGAAGCACTCGATGCCATATACCAACACTACTCTCACTCAATATACAAATGTTAGGAGAACTTGGAATCTACATTATCCTTGGAAATCCGGATCAGGGACCCACTCCTCAGAAGATGGATCCCAAAGCCAACCAGGGTGGTTATCATATCTCTCTAGGCTGCTGTCTTCTTCATCGGCACCGTAATCCTCAGGTATTTGTGCGGGGGTTTTGTACTCATCCTCTTCTTCCTCGATCTCAATTCCTATGAATCCAGAGAAGTAAGCAAGAGCAGCCAAAGACAGGATTGCCACGACAGCAACCGTCCCAATCAGTGCCCAGTTTGTTGATTCGGTTGTTGGCTCTCCCTTGCTAATTGCTCTAACTTCTGTGGTTTGTCCTGCGTAGGTGAATTCTGGTATTGATGAATCCCCCTTTATTCTAGAGGCAGGGATTCCTAGCTCCCATGTCCCATCTTCCGAGACGATTGTGTTGTTGACAGGGCTTCCACCAATCAAAACAGAAACTTGCTTGCCGGGAAGCCCGATTCCAGAATATATTGCCATCTCGTCTTCATCGACCCAAGACTGCTCTGGTTCCTGGATCATGAATCGAAGAGGGACGATTCTGAAGGTGACGGGATCGGAGTTGACTCGTGAATCCCATGCATCAGTTGCAATGAAAATCACATTGTTCAGAGTCCAAGACTCCATGTCATCGTCGAAAAACAACATATCGGCAGGGTCGTAACGAGCAATGTGATCCGTTCCGACGCCAACGACAAGGGGGTGCCTATCGTCTGAGTCCGTTGTTGTGTCATTGTAAACAGAGATGAATTGGATATCGTTGTCTGCGTCGGAGAAATATTCATTCAGATCTATCTCTACAGTAGTGCACTTGTCGACAGAGTTTGATTCGGAGTCACAGTATAGGATAATTTCACTTTGCCACCCAGATGAGTCAAATTCTGGTTGATTGTTGTCTGCATTTGGCGGGTTGTCGGCCACTATTGTTACCTCTGTCCAACTACTGTAGTCAATCCCATCATAGGATCGGAATCGTAACAGATATTCTGCATCGTGCCATAGTTGTGTTGTGTCCCACTCTATCTCCCAGATACCATCTTCAGAAAATTCACTTGTGCTAGTTTCGAAAACTGTTACGAAGTCGTTTGATACGTCTCTTACTTCGAGGTCAACTCGCGTGACCCCCCCATCGAAGTCCCTTGCCACCCCTGTTAGAATAGTGTCCAATGAAGAGGATATCCTTGTTCCTGAAATTGGCTGATTGACGCTAATTGTGGGTTGGCTATTCCTGTTATCAATTGTAAGTGTGAGTATTACTGGTTGGCACTCGTCCACATCTCCTTTGCAGAAATCTGAATCAGATGCCCAAATTGTAAAGGTGTATGTGGTTAGTTCCATGGGCCGGGTGCTGTAGTCCCATTCCCAGCCCCAGGTTCCATCGGGGTTTGTCTCAACGGGGCTGGTAACTTCGTAATTTGGTCCCGAAATCTGCATGTATACTAGGCCGATGTCTATGTTACAATTGTCGGGACAGCCATATGGGTCCTGGGAATAGCCATCGAAAACTACAGATCCTTCATCGTGAGATGAGAATGAGCTTGGAGTTGTGACGTAAATACTAGGCGCTTGGGTATTGAGTTTGATTGTTCGCGAAACCACGGGGCTGTAATCTATCCCATCAAATGCCCTGAATTCGAATGTGTAATCGCCTTCACCGGCAAGTCCAGTCATGTCTATATTGTAGTACCAGGAGCTGAAGGGTCTGTTGAAGCGTGTGACCTCGCCCTGATTTGCGCCGCTTGTATCAATTGCGTATTCAGCATCCTCCCAAGAGCCGGTGAATGGATTTCTTACTTGGACGGCATGAACATACCCGCCTTGGTCCCATTGTGCTCTCTCATCGGTTAGGTAACTGTTGGCCAATGTTCCATCGTGAGCACTTCCAGTGATGTTGACGACCCTTCTGAATGAGTGTCCGTCATTCTCGGTTACTTTTACTGTTGGAGCTTCGTTCTCAAGGTGTGCGGTCTCCTCTAGAGAGTTCTCCTCAAGGGTGAATTGTCCAGAGTAGTAACCATATCCAAATCTATAGGCAGTATATCTGTAAAGTGACATTTCCCTAGTTCCCGCAGAATAATCACAACTGGAATCTGCAGTATCGATAGTGAGATCGCCATCGTTATCTATGCCGTCTGAACAAGAGTCTTCGTACTCGTCGTCGGCAAAACCATCTGGATTATCACCGCCCCCGAGTCCCCTGAAGTCGAGGTGGAAGTTGGATGGGAGGGCCACCCAAGGAGTAAAGCCATCACCACCAGTATTGATGCGATACAGGTCGTTACCTAGTGCATCCTCTACAATGACCAATGCATCACTTACCTTTTCACCACCGATTAGTGTCTGGAATCTAACCAGTTCGGCTCTGCTGACCTGTACTGCGAAGTGAGTTGGTTGCGTTGCAATCTTGACCTTTGACAAGTCCAAGTTTGTCAAATCTGCAAATGTGAACACTGTTGAGTTATTGTCCATACTAACGCCCAATGGAAAGTTCCTCGGCGTCATGTTCTGGCAATTGTTGCAGTCCTTTACTGGCGTTGGGATAATCGCGCCCTGGAATTCGTTGTCTGTCCATGCCTCCTGATCTGGCCACGATAGCCTAACGGGGAATTCTCCGCTGGGTGGAGATGGTATGTACTCTGATTGGGCAGTGACCGAGCTTTTTGTCACGTTGTATACTGTCTCGACTTGGTTCCAGTCGTTTTCAGAGAAGTACGCTAGTGATCCGAATTGCTGTGAGCCTGCATATCCACTGTCGTAATTCTTTATCACAGCGCCGGTCTTTTGCACGTCGAATGAATTCCTCTGGATATCCAGAAGAGAGCCTACTGCTCGTATCCCATCGGCCGTACCTCCTGCAGTGATGATGTTGTCATACATGGTCACCCCAGTCACATATGCATGCACTACGGGGCAAGAAAACTCACCTCCCCAATTGGTTTCACTGCTGCAGGTCCCAGTACCATCATAGGAGATTGAGTTGTTTGCCAGGTATAGCCTAGAGGCTGCTTGGATGGCGTATGAGTACATTCCAGCAACCACTGGAGTTAGGGTGGTATCGAAAATCGAGTTGTTCTCAGCAATAACGTCGTAGGAGCCTCCCAGCCACAAACCAAAGTAGCCGCCTATTGGTCCGATTTCGTTTTCGTGGATATGGGCCTCGCTATTGTATACGACTATGCCAGAACCGCCCCCCGCACCGCCGATGTCGTTTTCTGTCAATGACACCAGTGCACCGGCTGCCGCATAAACTCCCGCCCCCTCAACCGTGGTTATTTCGTTGTCCGAGATTTGGAAGTCGAACGAGGTCCCCCCTACTGCCTTCTTTCCATTCAGATCAATGCCATTGCAGTTCACATTTATCTGCGTGTTTGTCACGCTTCCTGCTGATGTGTAAAGTCCGATTCCAAAATCTCCTGACGAGATTTCGGCGTTATCTATGTCGATGAATGAGTCCTCGGCCCAGATTGTGGCCCGCCCGCCGTCCCTGGGGCCGCACCCATTGTTGGTTCCAGTGAGTGAAATATCTGACAGTGCGAATGGGCTCACTGAGGATCCCGAGGAATAAATCTGTAGCGCTGCTCCTACGATGCTCGTGCTCGCATCGGTGCCTACAACGAATTCACCCCCGTTGAAGGTTGGTTGGGCAAGGTTGGTTGTCAGGACGCTGGAGGTGTTAATCTGGGTGAAAGAAAGTTCGGTAAGTGTGGGGCTAGCACCATCTAGGACTAGTGCTCCGTATCTGAATTCGCCTACTGCTGAGATATATTGGGGAATTCCCCATGCACTGTCGAATGTGACATATCTGAGACCGGTTTCAGAGAGATCTATCGAACTTCTCATGAGCACTCCCTCGCTGCATGAAGGGTCATCTATCCAAATCTCTTGATTGCCGGAACTCATTCCATAGCATTCCCCAATTGCACTCGAATTTGCGGGTTCGCTCCACTTTAGGGTTATTCGCATCGCAGGGCCTGCGTTTGAAGAAGCACCACAAGAAGATACACCGGCACATAGGCTACCCCGTACATCTAGGTGGGTGCCGTTGGGGAACTCAATGGTCGCTCCTGGATTAATGATCAATTTGGCACCCGGGGCTATTGTGACATCCCCGGTCAGAGTGTGTACACCTGCCCAAGTCTCGGTACCGGTAATTGTTCCAGTTGTTGTCTCGTTTGATGCAGAAACGGTGCCTGCTGGCAATGCTAATGAAAGTAATATGCTCAACAGGAATAGGCCTGTTAATGAGAATGACCTCAATTTTTCTTCCCGCGCCATAATGCATCGGACTACATCGACAATTTAACAATAGGGCCAAGGAGTTTCATCGATTATCTTCGATTCATATGTTTTATTGGATAATTCCGAATTCAATTTCTACTTGCCTAGACCATTCTTGGGCATCAAGGAGGCCGTATCCTTTCTTCGGGTCGTGATTCCCAGATTGGCTTTCCTCCGTTCTTGCCGAGTTTGCAAGTGCGACCTTGACTAGGTCCATTTCATGGTGGTCAATTATTCCGTTCTCACCCTCTATATGATGTCGATATACTGAGAGGATCAATGCAAGAGCTCCGGTCACCAATACAGTAGAATCGCTGGTACCTGTAGAAAATGCGTATGGCGGATCCCTGTCACTGTCTCTGCAAGACCATAGGTCGACTCCAGGGGCGCTTATCTCCGGTTTCTGGTTAGGGAATATTCGTTCCTCACCTGTTTCTGGGTCGTATTGTGATCCTTCGGCACTTTCAACCCACGGCTCCCCATTTCTATCATGAGCTCCAACGGCAATCACTCCAGATAGGCTAGCAGGAGAAGAAACGTCGGAGATGTTCTGTTGTGGGTCACGGTTTCCGGCCGCTGCGATTACGAATATACCGTCATCCAACGCTTCTCTGACGGCATCAAGGGTGTCAGATGATGCTGAGAAGCTGGACCCCGGGGCAGTTCCCAGGCTTAGGGAAATAATGTCAGAGTTCTGGGAAATGCGACACCACCTAATCGCCTGGGACACCATCCGCTCGTTAGCTGACTTTCCGTCTGGCCCGAGAGAAATAGCAATCGAGAGTTCCACTCCCGGTGCTGCACCGGTGAATGAGCCATTTGCAGCAAGAAGGCCGGCCATCAGAGTGCCATGACTATTCGTTCCTATGTCCCTGATGGGTGAGTCTTTTTCGCTATAGAAATCACGGAAACCGGATAATGTTAGATGCGATAGGTCAGGATGGGAGACGTCTATTCCGGTGTCAACCATACAAACCCTGACACCTTCGCCAAGGCTTCCGGATTCCTGTAGCTCCCTAATACCGCTATCCTCGAATGCCCACTCCGAATCCAGAACCTCTCCAATAAGTGAGTATATAGAGGGATAAAGAAGCAAGACAGAGATCACTATTGCGGAGAATCCAACAGCCCCCCAAGGCCATAGGAATCTCATTATTGCCCCCATCGGCCTCCTAAGTCCCCTGGCCTCTTCATCACTGATTCCGTAAGCATCTCCTGGATATCCTGGTGCATCACTGTCTACAGCCGTAAGTAGACTGGGGTCTTCGGGCTCAGGCATCAATTCGAGACGCGAGATTCCACGCATATTTGGCCCCGTTGTGCGCTATGGCATGTAGTATTAGAACGGGGCGCTGACTCGTCTACCTGGTCTTCGGGTAAAGTACAAGAGAGCAGCAATTAGCATAATCAGGAATGCGTATGCCATGTACTTCAGATTGTCATTATCCTCGGAGCTGGTCCACAACTGAGCCTCAAAGACACACGATGCCTTCCCTTCTGACCTCACTGAGTCGCAAGGCTGTGCCTGTTCATCCATCAATTCGCCCTCTATTGAGAAGATAATCCAGTACGTCTTGGAAGCAGTGAACTGCGTGTAGTCCATAGTTAGGTAGAAGGTCGATTCACTCATTGCTGAGACTGAGCCGCTGGATGTGGAGTTGACTCCCATCTCATTTTCACAGTCAATATCGGAGCATAGGGTTGCCACCAAGTTGACGGTTTCTGCTCCGACATTGCCGCTATTGGTAATATTGACCGAATAGCTTTCTATTTGGCCAAATGAAGCGAAACCATTTCCTCCGAGGATCCTAGCAGTATCTCCGTTTATTGCGAGAACTGGGGAGTCCATCTTCATCACTGTTGAGCCCGAGTAAGTATTGTTTTCCTGGTCTGAAACAGTGAATGTGATTTCCTCGGTGTAACCAGAAGGCAGTTCTGGTTCAGAGGGCCTTACTAGCGTGAAGGTGGCAGTACCATCAGAGAATGGGGATGCAGGTTGGGTCGTTGGGCCGGCAAATTGCCACCAGTCTGAACTGTCGAATTCGAAGTAGAACAACTCGTCAGAGTTGCCATCGTTCTTGAATGGGATCTCGATAGTCACCGCAGTTTCCTCCTGACTGAAGTAGAGGTTTTCGGGTTCATTGAGTTCGAGCCCATTGTACTCTGGAACATCCACCCTAAATTCTACTTGGGTAGAGTATCCTTGTTCGGTTGATATCTTGATCGATACCAAGTGGCCATCTGGGAAGTGATGTGCAACGCCGACATTAGCAGCAGTCACACGGACGCTGATTTGTTCAGTGAGGTCTGAACCTGCCAATCCCAAGTCGAATGTTGTGGAGTCTAGCCATTCCCCAGATGAATTCTGGAACTGGACATTCCAAGCCAAACCATCGGCGCCGGGAACCGTTCCAACCACGGTGTATTCGTCGAAGGAGTTGTGCCCGTCGTATTCAATGGAGATGTTGAACTCAACGTTTTGGTATTTGCATCCCGTTGCTGCTGGGTTTGTAGGCAATCCTTGTCCCAAGGGGAAGTCGTCTTGGTCATCAAGGATGCCATCCCCATCATCATCGTTGTCTTCATTGTCTCCTTCTCCATCATTGTCAGTGTCTAAGGTTTCAGCAGAGTCGTTAGGGAATGCATCTTCGCCATTAATTACTCCGTCGCCGTCATCGTCATTGGTACAAGTGGTATCAATCTCTTCTACTTCCGCTCTATCTTCCCCTTGAATCATTGTAGTGATGCTCTGCTTGGAGACCCTATCGATGCTGAGGGTGTTCAATGGGCTAACCTGTCCAGCTCTGATGGAAATGCCCTTTCCGCCGGAGTAGGAGACGTTTCTACCACCTTCGTCCAACTCGAAACTACTGGAGGTTTGTACTGTTCCTGGCAATACTAATAGATTCAGGACACCATCGCTTCCTAGTTCCTCGGACCATGACATCGGGCCGTATTCTATCACTAGGTCATAGTCGACAATCTCGGTAAGATTATGGGGGCTGCCATCCAATCCCAACCAGCTGGTCTCAAGCCTTAGAGTCCCACCTACTGTGAGTTCTGATTCTACCGAACCCCCATCAACCCCAACTTCCAGAGGCTCGATCGAGATCAGGTCAATGCATTCGGATGCAGTGGATGTTGATGTTGCCATTGCCACCCAACTTCCTGGTTGGATCATGAGTGACCACTCACCCAAGGAATTTCCAGGCACTGTAACGCGTTCTCTTGAGATTCCGTGGGATGGAATCATCTGAACTTGCCACTCGCCGCTAGAAATACATGACTGGTCGACATACGAGATGCTACCAGAAATTTCAACCTCTCCGGCGGATATCTCGATGTTCTCGGTGACTGATGTTTCTCCGATTTCAACTGGGGTGGTTTGAGTGCCGAAGCCGTCCCTCTCCACGGTGATATTCCAGGAGCTTTGTACTGGGAGGAATACGGTCCAAACCCCGTCAACATCTGTAATTAGTTGGTGAGTCGGTGAATCCGCATCCCCAGTTATGTTTACAGAGGCATTTGAAAGACCCTCTGAGAAACTTGGAGAACCATCATCATCGAGGTCCCAGAAAACCTTTCCAGTGAGGCTGACAAGCTTCTGTACAGTCAGGAGAACTTGGTGATTGGGGCCCACGGTCACACCTGATTCAACCAGCGAAGTATTCTCCAATAGTGTCCTGACTCCATCTTGGTTGGTCTGGTTTATCTCGGCATTCCACATCCCGGGTACAAGCCTAATTTCTAGCGGTTGTTCAAATCCACCGATCGAACTAACAAATGACCCAAGTCCTTCCTGTGAAGAAATGGAGATTTCGATCAACTCGGGTGCTGCAACATCTGAAGTTGATTGCAGGTTCACGGTAACAGTAGCAAGTTCGGCTGTCTGGAAGTTCAATCTGGAACCTGCTGATGATTGGGAGACAGAAATCGGCCTTCGCAGTCCCTCATACACTCCAGGGTTGGTCTCGAACTCGTCAACAATTACTATCCAATCTCCCTCTTCAATGTACTCAACCAGCATCCCATCTTCGTTGGTTGTGAAGGTTTGGATCCATCCATTTTCTACGTTCTCAAGTTTGACTTCATGGTTTTCAAGCTCTTCCAAGCTCTCATTCCTTAGCGTTATGTTAACCAACCATCTTGGCTCGAATCCAACAGATCGCTTGACCGTTGAAGATGATCCTATCTCAACTTCAAAGATCTCGTTTGTGTCATACAGAGTGTCGAATGGTTCGTCTGCAGAAGAGTTGGCCCTCTCGACCACGATTCGATACCTGCCCGGTTCAAGAGAAATTTCTGCCAATCCTGTCTGAGACCACTCGGGGCCATCTCTTGATACATTGTACCCAGCCCCATTGGGCGTCAGGGGCTTTATTTCGAACGGGTAGGAAACTGGAGTGCCATTGGATGCATTGTTATCGCCTTCATGGTCGATGAAGAAATCAATCTCTACGGTAATATTGGTCGGAAGAACCAGGAGCTCGATCATGGGTTCTGATGTGGTGTTGACTTCCTTGACAACCGCATTAGCAGACATTTCATTGCCGGCCTCCAAAGTGAAAGACCAGTTGCCAACAGGTAGGAGCATGTCGAATCTCCCTAGATCATCCACCTCTTCCCTCCAAACGGCGTCAGTTGTACCATCCAAGTTGTTTGCTTTGGCGAAAACTGGAGTCCATCCGGAGAATCCTTGATTGTACGTGTTTCCTTCTCGGTTGAGGCTTACTTCCCCGAGAACCATGATTGAATCGGTGAGTTCGATTGTGATATTTTCCATCGAATCTGTCACTTGGAAACTGGTACCGTTAGAGAAGAATCCCCCTGCTCCGACCATCCTCTCCACAGTGGCATGGACAAATGCTTGCTGAGGAAGGATGACGCTGAATTCCCCAAATGAGTCTGTTGTGGATTTGAGGGTGAAGCCATCCCATTGGAACAAGACCTCCTGATTTGTCACTCTGGACAATGGATCGGGGTTTTCATCCCCCTTGGTTGGTTTGTCAATCACAATCCCACTAACTACCTGGCTAAACAAGAACTCGAAAGATTCGGTTAAATCGGCATCTCCGACAGATATACGCTGCCACAGTTGCTTCTCATCGCTGAGGGTGTAATTGAGTATCCAGATACCTGGATTCAATTCTGCATGGTAAGTCTTTGATTCATTGTCAAACACCGCTGTGACAGATTTTCTGGATATGTCCTCTGGGATGAGTTGCAATTGAAGGTCATCAACACTGGTTCCGTCATCGGAAAGGGTGAATGTGATGTCGGAAGTTTGGGGAACTTCAGAAGGGAAGGAAACTAGAGTTACTAATCCGGATTCGAATGTGAATGCCTGGGAGATCTCTGGGAATCCGTCATCATCAATATCTACCTCTGCTAGGTATGAACCGGGGACTATTGGTCCGACCTCGAAGGACCCGCTTTCGTCGGGAATGACGAAACATGGTTGAGTTATGACGCCCTTGCACTCTTCATTAGAGTCATCACTGGAGCCATTGATTGAGAAAATCGAAACCTCGCTAGACAATGGCCTGCCTGTGAAAATCGAGACGGTGCCCTTGACCGCACCTCCGGCGATAGTTACCGGAGTCTGAATCTCTGAAGAAGCTAGGGGGATTACAAATGGTTCCGCGAGCTCCACGGGATCTCCGATTCCGAAATCCACTGAAACTACGTACTTCCCTGGGAGGGCGTCGACGATGTGGAAGGAGCCTGGCCTGACCATAGGTCCACTGAATGACCCGTTCCCGGAGAATATACCTGTCCCATTGATTGTGCCAAATGTGGAAAGTCCGTCTGAAGTAGATGTGGCGAAGTTGCCCGAACCGATGAACGTGGCCTGAGATAGTTCCCTGGTGAATTCACTGACTCCCTCGGATGTGAACTTTCCAGATCCGTTCGCTATACCTTCCAACAGGTAGTGACCGTCTTCGTTAATGCAAGCGTCATGGTCTTCGGGTACTGTGTCTCCAGTACAATCTGGGAAGTCGCCTGACAGTGTTCCATCAATTGTGCCCTTTCCAGAGAATTGCCCCTCGCCAGTAATGCTGTGGTTATCGAATACAGCTTGTGTATGAGTGCCGGTGAAGTCTTGGACAGACACTGCCCCCATGCTCTCCATTGTCCCCTCACCTAGGAATGTTACCTCACCTGTTCCAGAGAATCTCAAATCATCTCCGACCATGCTCCCATCAGAAGTCATGACCTCATAGGGCTGGATTTCCACTGCATCTGATGAGGGAGTCAGGATTACGTTGGCAGACAGAACTGGTTCGCCGTCGAAATCGAGTTCTCCAGACCAAGAAAGTATACCCGAAGCAGTTGACGGGGAAACCGAAATTGGTGCCTCGATAACTGATTCACCATTGCTGTGGCCGTCTGAACCAGAAATGTTCACTATTGTCTCAGAGAGCCAGGTTGACCCGTAGACGTTCGCCAGGATTCCAGTTACTGGGTTTACAGCACGGTTCTGTGATGTCTCCGAGAATAGTTCTGACATTAGGTTAGCTGAGCCTGATAACAGGGATGTTCTGGCGGCATCCAAGTCTGGATCGCCAGTAAAGGCCGAGACACGGATCTTTCCAGCAGGGGCTGAGAAAGAGAAGTGTCCATCCTCGTCTGCTTGGGTAGTGCCAATGGGTATCCAGTATGTTCGGGAGTCATTGTCGACAACATTGCCATGCTCGTCTGCGGACTCCTCTCCGCTGAAAGCATCCCTCTCAATCAGTATCCTTGCATTAGGCACCGGCCCCACCCCTTCTAGTGTGACGGTGCCCTGAAGTGATGCACCACTGTAGTATTTCAGAATCTTTACATTCCTATTAGAGTCATATATCGAGCCGCAGTACCTGTCTACCTTTCCAGTTAATGTGAATTCGGTATCATTTGCAGAAGATGAAGCGGGAGAGCTGATTGAGAGAGTCTCTTCTTCGGAGTCATAATCGCTAATTAATGCGTTCACTGGAATAACCCCCTCTTCTACTTGGGTCATCTTCCAGGGGCCCCCTGATTGAATCTGAGACCATCCTGATGAGAGGCTATCCGTAGAGTGAAGTGAGACGTCCGACAATTGAGAGTTGCTGGCGAGTGTTGAAGCAGAACCTGTTATCTGGATTTCTTCGCAGGAAGTCCCATTTGTCGGGTCGTACCAGTTTGATAGTACAAAGTGGTTCATCATTGCTCCAGGGAGTGCCATTGCCCCTTGCAGATAGCTCCCTGGAGTCCCGGTAAGTGAGTTTGGTAGAATCCAAGTAGAAGGTGTGTCGGCATCTCCCACCTGCCCACTTATCGACGGTAGGCCCAACGTAGAAGTTCCATAACCAACATATGTCCTTGCAATCATCGTATCGAAGAAACTGTCCAGATGCTGATAGTCCATGTCCGTCATCTGGATCATGTCCTCGCCGGTAGATGCGCCAGAGGCCTGGGCCTTCAAATCCTCCATATACCTGCTTTGGAACTCATCGGGAGACATCGGACCCTGGTTTGTTTCGTAAGTTGTTGTTATGTAGGAATTGATATCAAGGCCAGAAAGATGAGTTGGAGCATGGAAGATTCCAGTAGTCTGTCCCCTGTGATATGACTGGTAATCTTGGTAGTACTTGCCTCCAAGGGGGTATAGTCGGTTATCTACCGCAAAGTATCGAATCTCGTGGTTCCTCGAAGTTGTGGTCCCATGTGACTCCTCATAATCTGAGACCTCGTAAGAGTCAATTGAAGAGATTCCGTCGTATATCTGAACAAGATCTTCCAGGGAGAAAGCCGTGATTAGGAAGGCACGGGCCAATCCGAACCTGGCATTGGTTCTGTGGAGTGCTGTCGAGAGATCTTCGTAGTCGTCAATGATGTCTCTGGTATATCGGTATCCTGCCATGTCATAGTGACTAGCTTCATCGAATTCTGCCAATTCGAACGCGGATGACGATCCGCGAGCCTGGTCGAAGAGAGCCATTGCTTCGGACGAGTTGGTGGTTGGTTCGCCGAATGGTTCTCCGTTTACCAATACAACATAGGTATCCAAACAAGACTCTGTGCATGTTAGGCCGTTGCTGCCTAGGGGATTCCCCATGAGTAATTCTGCGTCCCCATATTCGGCAACTACTGCCATCAAACGGACTTTTACAAACTCCTTGTTGTTGTTGGATGTAATGGCCTCAAACTCCTGGACCTGTTCTTCAGACATGTGTTCCCCTAGGACGTTTAGGAATGGTTCACCGAGCTGTCCATTGATGCTCTTGTCTCCCATCGCCAATGTTGTTATGAATAACGAAAGTGTGTCTTCCTGCCCTCCAGATAACAGCATTGCCCCGCTATTTGGAATCCCAGATTGGAAGTTATCAGCAACGGTGGGATGCTGCCCAGAGGCTAGGGCCTGGAAACCATAATCCCACCAGGAAACGAAGGCCGGCCTATCGCTGAATGGAGTTTCACTATCCTGCTGTGAGAGCCAATCGTAAGCCTCATTCCACCCCTGTGAATTGAAGCTCGGGCCGAAAGTGCCCATGTACCAAAGTCCAGAGTCACTTTGGTCGTAAGTATCGCCATTCATGATTGAAAACAGTCCTAACAAGTCCTGCCTCATTATGTCTGGGACAACGTCGTATAGGCTCTGATCGATTTCACTTGCGGATTTGTCCCCCCTTGGGATTCCAGCGTCTATTCCATAAGTAGCGTGTTGAGATGTTATGAGGAGCAAGACCATGACCATTGCTGGAACTCCTGGACGAGCCTTGGAGGCGGGCCAGAGAGACTTGAAACGGGTCCTTGGAGTACCGATTCCTGAGTTACGCCATACCTTGGCGAAAGATGGCAAACTTGCAGCTCCCCAAAGCATGGAGATTCCAATGCCACCGACTACTGCCATTACAGGGGTTGCATTGATGATGAAACGACCGGCTGACCATGCCATGTATGTCGCGATAATGGTCCAAAGACCCAGTAGAGTGAGTTCTGACTTGTTCTTCCTGCTGCCCCTCCACAATAGCAAGAATGCACATCCTATTGCGATTAAAGCCACAATGGGCCCATATGATGCGAATAGGACTCCACGCTCGGGAGCTTGGGCCTCTCCTATGGTGCCGAAAATCTTGTTCTTGGAGAAGTAGAAGCCGCCGGTGAAGAGTATGTCCCATCCATTGAAAAGATCCCTGACCTGGAGTATGTATAGCAAAGCGAGGATAGAGCCGAATAATGCGCTACCCCCTAGTACTACCAATAACCAAGGCTTGTCTCTGAAAGAGCTAGATACCCATCCCATGGCGAACGTGAACCCGATTATGTAGAACATTGGTTGCATCCCACTGGGTGCGAAAAGCAGGTTCATTCCAGGCCATGCGTAGAATGGGGCCGGAACGAGAATTGCGACCAGCATCATCTGAAGTGCGGCAGAGGTGAATTGTATGCTATCCCTGCCTTTGAAAATGTTAATTGCAACTTGGAACGAGTAAGCTAGGAACAGGATTCCCGGGCCATATACGAATCCTTTCCAACCAAGGGCCATGATTGAGAAGGCTATTCCGGACATTGACGCGTTTGCCATCAATGATGGGTTCCTCTTCCAAGTCTCCCTCATCCCTGCAATAATGTATAGTGGATTTGTACTAGTTGACTTGAAGAGCTTATTGTGGTCAATCTTCTCTATTGCCCTTATCCAGTAATAGAATGCGATTGCCAGGAATAGCATTGCAAAGGAGTCGTGATCGGACATTGCGAATGTCGAGCGACTCATGTGCCCAGGCATTAGGGCGATAAGCCAAGCTGCAATTATGCCGGCTCTCTTGCTGTGAGCGCGTGAGGCAATACCTGCGATTGGAAGAACTATGAGAGCCCCGTAGATTGCTGGAAGAGCAGCCATAGACCACCAAACTGCTTGGTCAGCGGGAATCTCAAGAATCCATGATAAGGACAAACCGCCCAAGGCTAGTGACCAAGAGAAGAGCGGTGGCCTTGGATTAATGCCTCCAGTAGGGTAAGCCCTATCATGATCGAATATCAGGTGACTCCTCTCAGCGATTACGTAGTCAACTACTCTCTTCATGTACCATGGATCAGAACCGCCTGTCATGTCCCAAAGCCCGGTTCCGTTCGCATTCATTGCTGGAATTACGTTCCACGCGGTCCTAACTATGAGAGCTATCAAGAAGGCAAGAGAGACCATCACTGCGTAGGAGTTTCCGTCCCACCAGACTCTGAATGCACTCCTTTCCCTTCTGGGCGCGATATCTCCGAAAACCCCTCTCGAAGCGAAGAATAGAGCGAAGAAGTTCATCCAGAACCATAGGAAGAACCACGTGAATGATCCAATGAATCCATCCTCTGAGAATAATGATGGCAGTTCGTTTCCAATCTCATGAATATGGCCAATGGTGTAGAGGAACCAGTTCACTACCAGTAGCGCACCCAATACGTGCCATCCCTCTGCTCTGAAAAAGGCATGAGTGAAGATAACCAATGCAGAGAAAGATGCCCAAGTCACCCCGATGTGGCTTTGTTGTGAGAAATCCTGCAGGGAGTCAATCTGGCCGATCCAGACTAGAGGCACAAGGAAACTAGCGAATACTAGGGACGAGTAAATTCCCACTTCTGGATTATCCCTGATGTTTGGAAGATTTTCCATGAGGCTCCCCTTGCCCCTATTCTCGATTGTCCCCCTCAGTATAACCATCACTAGGAAACCAAGCGATATTGAAGAGAGCCAGAATGAGAAGAATGCAGCACCGATTGATTCCCTGACCGTGTCTATTACAGCAAGAGAGTCGCTTTGAGCTATGATCAGGCCCCCAGAGTAGAATGCCGCAAGTCTCATCCCCAGAACTATTGAGAGGAATGTTGCAGACTCCTCGAATCGTTCTAATTCGTTCAATGCTGCTGAAGCGAATCCGACTAACACGAAAGTGGTGACAAACAAATGGTTGAAGTTTACAGGGTCCGCTGAATTTGCGATTATCCCTATTAGCGAGACAGTGAGAGTGATGGTACCGACACGTAGAGCTCCAGAATCAAGAGGAAGTAGGAAAGAAGTCCTGCCGATACAGGCCGGAATTAGCACTGATAGAGAGATTAGGATTGCCGTAGAAAGGAAATCTCCATCAACTTCTCTGCCTTCCAGAGAAGAAGCGACGATAGTCAAACCAAGTAGTGCCAGGGTGATTGCCGCTGGGGTAACAAGGCTGTTGAATTGGGCGACTTGAGAGGTATCTTTCTCCTGTTCCATCCCATCCACCGGACCTATTTGCCAATGACTCAGCATCGCGCCGACCAAAACGCTTGTTTTAACCGTTCGTAGAACGGATTGGAAAGAGAACCTATAGATTGGAGGTAATTTTCTTCACGGAAGTGCGCGAAAACCGATGTCTTCCCTATAGTGAGAACCTTCCAGATCTATGCCCTCAATTATCTGGTATGCGGCCTCCAATGCCTCACCTAGAGAAGGAGCTATCCCCGTTGATGAGAGTACCCTCCCGCCGGTTGAAATTAATTCTCCAGAGTCGTTTCTATTTGCTCCGGCAAGATGGACAAAACCGAGAACTTTACCCTCCTCAATTGTGGCATCCCATCCTTCTATCACCCTTTCTGAAATCACATTCCCCGGATAACCCTCCGATGCAAGAACAACTGTTGCTGCGTGGACTTTCTGGAACTCTACTTCGACATCGGAGAGTTTTCCCTCGGAGGCTGCAAGGAGGACAAGGCCCAAATCTGTCTGAAACAGAGGAATAGTAACCTGGGCCTCTGGGTCGCCCAGCCTCACATTGAACTCGACGACACTCGGGGCTCCATTTTCGTCAATCATCAGACCAACGTATAGGCAACCACGATAGGGTATATTCGAGTTCCTTAGATGATGGTGCATCGGTTCTACTATCTCTTCCCTTGTTCTAGCCAATACCGATGGTGTTGCGACTGGGGCGGGGGCATATGCACCCATTCCCCCGGTGTTTGGGCCTTCGTCATTATTTCCAACTCTCTTGTGGTCCTGGCTTGCTGGAAGCATCACATAACCAGACTCGTCCATAATCACTAGGACTGAGGCCTCCTCTCCTGAAAGATGCTCCTCCATGAGGACGAAACCATCTGTTTCAATCCCATTTCTCAGTGCTTCATACGCCTCTTTTCTTGAGGAGGTGACAGTTACTCCCTTCCCTCCCGCGAGTACGTCCCTCTTGATGACCCATGGGGGTTCAAATGATTCCATTCTGGCCTCTATTGAGTCAATTTCGTCAATACTTTCGAATCTCCCTGTTGGGATTCCTAGTGATTGCATGACTGTCTTTGCATGAGTCTTGGAACCTTCTAGTAAGGCGCCCTCGGAATGGGGTCCGAAAGTAGGGATTGATTCCTGTCTTAGCCTATCAGATAGGCCATTCACGAGAGGAGCCTCTGGGCCCACAACAACTAATGAAACTCCCAGATCAACTGCTAGGTTGACTATGCCCTCGATCTCGGAAGCCGGCACATCATGGTTGGTCGCCACCATAGACGTACCCGCATTGCCTGGTGCACAGTGGACGGATGAAACAGAGTCGCTCTTTGAAAGGCCAATTGCCAATGCATGTTCTCTACCACCGGAACCAACAACTAGTACTTTCATGCCAGACATGTTTCGCGCTCGCTCTTTCTGTGATAACTGATTTGAAATGAAAGGTTTCCTAGTAGGGCACTGACTTGAGCCCCAATCTATATCCTATGATGTTGAAAGACCTATGGAGTATTGGGGTTGCAAAGAGCAGTATTACCATCCCCATGAGTAGGTCTGAACTACCCACAATTGATGGGTCCAGTAGCAATTGGCCGAAGGCAAATGCTGATGCTGCGAAGGGCAGAGTATCTAGCAGTGGGGCCCTCGAACTGATGCTTCCTTCCCTTTTGTGCCCAAGTCTACGCTTTACGAAGGAACCGACAGAGTCGCCGACCATGCACCCAAACCCAAGAGTGCATCCGATTGTGAATGCTGTTGCCGAACCTCCCCCAAAGTAGAACCACGCATCCGAGATCGCCGAAGAATTCGTCCCATAAGCCGAGAGGGGATCAAGAAATGGGGCCGAATCGATCGCGTTTCCGTTGGCAATGGCATGAGTTAGAACCCCCAATAGACCACCGCCCACAGTTCCTCCGATTAGGCCGTTCCATGTCTTTCCGTCCCCCAATACTCGATTCCCGTCCGACATCACCCTGCCCCCATCTATAGTGAAAACAGGAATTCCAGTCAAATCTGGAATCCACTTTCCTCCGAGCATAGCTGCGGTATTGGAAAGATATCCTGGAAGGTATAACCAGAGCACCAGAAAGGGCGCGATTAAGGGGTCGTCCCAAGGAAGTGCATCCGAAGACATGCCCGTGGCAGTGAAATTAGGAGGATGAACCTTCGCACTATTACGGGTGCGAATAATCTGTGGAATGATTGGGCCAATAGGGGTGATATTCATGTCCCCCTCCCAAGACGGGATGTCATGAAGGAAAGAAATCCGATTATGTTGTGCCTCATCCTATTGTTCTCGGTGTCCATCATTCCGAGTAATGCTGTAGCAGAAGGGGATGACATCATCATCGAGTCGGATATGACTTGGTCTGACGATATGACTCTGTCTCAGAATGTCAGAGTTGTGAATGGTGGTTCACTATCTTTCGTAAATTCGCAAGTAGATATCAGCAATGGAGTCGAAATCTATGTCGATCCAACATCTTCGTTGACTATAGAAAATTCAGAGCTAAGTTCGATCCAGCCCCCATCCGGATTGGCCGGATTCGGGTATTGTGACGAAGGTAACAGATCTGCAGTATTGGCTTCTTCGTCCTCAGACCAGAATGTCAGGATGTACGTACGGCCAATTCAAGGGTTCACGCTGGACGGAGTAGTAGCGCATTTTGGAAACGAAACCAAGGACCTGAGTGGAGATGAGGACTTTATCCCTCTCGGAAACGGACCTGTCGAAACTTGGGTTGGTTTGACAGGCCCTCTTTGCCACCCGATTTCACTTAGCGAAATCAGTGTTGAAAGAGGTGGTCAAGAAAGGGTCTGGGCTGATGCTGCAGATTTCTCACATCGAAATATGATGGTCAATGGGGTGCCCGGTTTCACAATTGAAATTGAAGGAGCTATGCATTCAGACTCTTCTTCCATCTTCGGAGGCCTGGTTTCCACCTCGGGAATCCTCCGAATTAATGGCACGAACCTTGACAGGGTTGGGCCAATCCTACTGACCAGCGACGATGCAGAAATTCATCTAGGTGGGGATACGAGATTCTCAAACAGTACTGATGATCATGATATCAGAGCAGGGGCTTTTTCATCGATAAACTGGGGAGATGATGTTGGAGGCTCAGGGGGACTGACTGACAAATGGGAAAGGAGGTTGACCGGACAGAGCCTATCATTCGATGCGATGTTCGTGACATACGAAATCTCGGGAATGCACAGATTCCCGAGTTACTCAAACTTCAGCAACGAAGCGGGGGTTTCTTTCATCGATGGGGGGAGGGAGAGGGTGATCGAGATTGCCTGGTCCGAAAACAATACATGGGAAGAGAGTCCGATATGGAGTGAAGAAGCAGTTGTGACCATTACTGACTACAGAACTGCATGGAATCCTGAGCAGTCGGGGATTGGAGATTACGGAGGGGGCCAATTCCAACTCTCCTGGGATTCGGAAGTAGTAGTCGAAAGCGGAACTCCGATGGTGTCTTGGGTTGGCTTGGTTGTTGTCGGCGAAGAGGGTGCACTAAGCGAAGCCGCAGCCGGGGATTCAGTGAATGTTGAAGCCGTAATCTTGAATTCTGGTTCTGCAGCGGCATCATTGGCACTCAATTGTGAGGATGTCAGCACCAACACTACTGCGCAGATCTCGCCATCTTTCCCTAATTCAATCATAGGTCCTGGGGAGCAGGTGACGATTTCTTTCAGTTGGAGGGTATCAGTCTCAGGCCAGGATTCGATCTCGTGCAGGATCCTAACTCCCACTCAACTGGTTGACGAGTTTGCTTTTGGAGGAGGGCAGATGAACAGTCAGAGCGTGAACTGGACGATAGTCGATGATGATCAAGATACCACAGTTATTCCTGCCTTAATCGCCTTGGTGATAGCGGCTGCTGTTGGGGGTTACTTCCTACTCTCAATCTACAATGAAAGAGAAGAGGACCTAGATGAGTAGTTTCAGAGGATTCCCTGGGCCGTAGTAGACTCAGCGATCTTCAGGAAACCTGCGATGTTTGCCCCGGCGACGTAGTTTCCAGGCATTCCGTACTTCTCAGCCGTCTCGAATGCATTCTTGTGGATGTTCACCATGATTCCCTCTAGCTTCTGATCTACCTCCTCCCTTGTCCAGCTCAATCTGAGGCTATTCTGACTCATTTCCAAACCAGATGTTGCAACGCCTCCTGCATTGCTAGCCTTCCCTGGTGCGAAGAGGATTCCGTTCTCAAGGAAAACCTCGACCGCCTCTGGTGTGCATGGCATGTTTGCCCCCTCGGCTACTGCAAGGACCCCGCTATCTACTAGCATCTGTGCCTCTGCGCCGTTTATTTCGTTCTGGGTGGCGCAAGGAAGAGCGACGTCAACATCAGTTCTCCAGAGTTCGTTATGATTTGGCTCCGGCTTGGATTCCGTGTACTCAACTCCATCGAAGTTTTCCGCGTATTCCTTCATCCGACCTCTTCTGTTGTTCTTCAGATCCATCACCCAAGCAAGCTTCTCGCGATCTATTCCTGACGGGTCGTAGATGTATCCGCTGCTATCTGACATGGTGACTGGCTTGCCCCCTAGGTCTAGCACCTTCTCACAGGCGAACTGGGCTACGTTTCCAGAGCCGCTAATTGCGACTGTTGCCCCGTCAAACGACTTGCCCTTGGTTGCAAGCATCTCCCTTGCGAAGTAGACCAAGCCGTATCCCGTTGCCTCTGGCCTGATTAGAGAGCCACCGTAAGATAGTCCCTTTCCAGTTAGAACACCGGTGAACTCGTTTGCCATCTTCCTGTACATTCCGAATAGGTATCCAATCTCCCTCCCCCCTACTCCGATGTCTCCAGCTGGGACATCGAGATCGGCACCGATATGCCTCCAGAGTTCGCTCATGAATGACTGGCAGAACCTCTTTACCTCTGAGTCGGACTTGCCCTTGGGATTGAAGTCTGAACCACCCTTTCCGCCACCCATTGGCAAACCGGTTAGGCTGTTCTTGAACACCTGCTCAAAGCCCAAGAACTTCAGAATAGATAGATTAACGCTTGGGTGGAACCTAAGTCCTCCTTTGTAGGGGCCAATCGCACTGTTGAACTGCACCCTGAAACCACGGTTCACGTGGAGGTTTCCCTCATCATCGTACCATGGCACCCTGAACTGTATTACTCTCTCAGGCTCAACCATCCCATGGACTACGTCGATGTATTCCGGATACTCGGAAATCACCGGTCCAAGGCTGTCGAGAACTTCTTCGACGGCCTGATGGAACTCTGGCTGGTCCGGGTCTCTTGCTTTCACTGTCTCGTAAACTGATTTTATGGCTTTGTCCATTTGGTCACCAACGATTATGTTGTACCCCGATACGGGCGAGCGCCCCTGCTTATGTTCCCCTTTTGAATGTTCCAAGTAAGCAATCAGTCTGGAGAGTGTTATTCAAGCAGTATCTGATTGGCGACTTCGGCCACTCTTTTCTCATTTCCAGGCAAAGTCATCACATAGACCGCCTCTTGACTGACTTGTCTCTTCCTCAAGGCTTCTGCCATTGGAGTCACATCCTTGAGCCATCTGGTCTTCCCATCATCACCAACCACCTTGACATCGACCTGAGCCATCCTAGGCTCTGAAAGTAGGAGTTTTACACTTGGGACATCTATTGCTACATATCCTGGTTCCAAACCCGAGCGGAACGCTATGTCGTCCTCCATCTCCCTCCTAGCACTCAAATTATTGGCTATTGATGCGATTTTTTCTATCTGCTCAGGGCTAAGATCATCCTTCCTAAGGCTCAGACAAACTTTGAGCAAGTTCCGATACTTGAGTCTAGTAATCATATCTCTCGAGAAGTCACCTGCCTTTTCGAGGGCCCCCCATATCTCCGCGTCAACTCTTCTCTGTAGATCGATAGATTCTGGTAGAGCATCGCCTGCCCTCTCCACGGCACGAGAAAGCATGACCTCCGTCACTCGTGTAACCCTGTGGAAGTAAACTGCACTGTACATTAGACCCCTGGCCACCAACATCCCCTCTAGGGCAGAAAGTCCCCCCTGTTCGACAACAATATCTCCACTCTGGCTCCGGAGGCACTCGATTAGTCTGTTGTGATCAACCACCCCATGCCTTACTCCTGTGAAGTGGGAGTCCCTCAACAAGTAGTCCAATTGATCGCAGTCTACTGGTCCGTGAACGAGTTGTGCCAATGTCTTATCCTCGCCTGAGAAATCCTCCCTGCCCTCTGTCCAACTCAGTAACGATCTCTCCGTCCCTGCTGCATCGGGACCGGTGATCAATGACGAAACTAGCTTTGGATCTAGTCCGTTATCCTCCAGAATCCCGGGAATTGATCTCCTTTCGTCTATTGAATCCCCCTCCCCGTCCACGATTACATCATATTCTCCTAGGATGATTCCCTTCGTCACCTCCATGTGGTCCATCCCCCCCCTTTCAGCCAGAATATGCTCCAATGTGTGTGAGTATGGCCCGTGACCGACGTCATGGAGCATAGCAGCTACCCGTAGAGTATCCGCGTCGATATCATCCAGTGAAAGTGAGTCTGCCATCCTGCCTGCGATGTGCGAAGCACCTAGTGAGTGTTCGAACCTAGTATGATGTGCGCCTGGAAAAACCAAATGGGCCAACCCTAGTTGCTTAATGTGGCTTAGTTTGTTCATCTCAGGTGTGGAAAGGAGATCCTGAGCGACTCCCCCCAGTTTGAACTGGCCATGTATTGCATCATTGATGACTTTCACAGTTGCACCATTCGATGCCAGACGCCCATGTGCCTTGAATCGCTCGTTAGGGGTATCAAGTGGATGTTTCCATAATCTAATTATTGTATTTCATTTGCATTTCAATTGCAATACAATTATATCCTGTACGCGTCTCTCGCAGACTCAGGAGGAACAGACGGTGCCCGGTAACAGTCCAATGGTCTCGCTAAGGATACCGGAGGATCACCTTCTGGAACTAGACAGGCTAGTGGGCTTCGATGGGATGAGAAACAGGTCCGACGTGATTAGGGAGGCAGTTAGGAGGATGCTGTCTACACCCCTTCCTGGAAAGGGGGACAGGGTCGAAGTTGACCTAGGTCCAGAGTTGACCGTAAGACTGAGAGATTACTGCAAGATTGTCGGCGAGCCGGCAGATGTCGTCCTAAGACAATCAGCCAGGGAGATGATCCGCAAGGAGATGATCGAGGGTGCCACGGTAGTGAGCCTACTCAGAAAGCGCATGGACGAGTTGCGTTTCAGACACGATGATGATTCAAACGCTTAGGAGAGAGAGATATGGGCGAAGTTGGGATGCACACAAAAAACTCGGGGGAGCGGCGTGTCCGCTCCCCCAACCACCAATCAAGCGATGCCAGAAGATTCGGCAACGGCCTTAGGAACATCAGAAATAGAGCGAAGAAGCTTAGCAACGCAGTGGGCTACGACCCCAGCGAAGCACCTCGGACCCCTAGGAAAGCAGAGCAGAGTTAGCACTCAACACACACACCGTCCCGCACCACGCGTGCGGGGCAACCCGAATCTTCCTAGATGGAATGCTAATTTTCGGGATGCAAACTTATGGACGGTCAATTTCCCACAACGTCTCCATGTCTGTCGAAGGTACGGCCAATAGCAGTCTTTTCTTCGCCCATGAGTCCCCAAGAGAATCCCAAATAGAGATGATTGCTGATGGTATTGAAGCATTGAAAGGTGGGGGTTTTCTACTTGCGGCAGCACCTACAGGAATTGGCAAGACTGCCGCTGCACTGGCATCCGCACTGAATGCAGCGAATCAAAGTAATAACGTAGAAATCCCGAAGATTATGTTTCTTACTGGAAGGCAATCTCAACACAGGATTGTTGTTGACACGATTCGTGAAATCAACAAAAGGCTACCACCTGGATTCTCCAGAATTAAAATGGTCGATATCATTGGAAGAGAAGGGATGTGCAAAGTAGTTGATAGAACCACAGGGAAATGCAATTGCGAAATAGGAGTAACCGACTCAGAGAGGAGGTTTCTGAGGGCAGAATTAGAGGAGTTCATCCATTCCGAGCCACGACATGTAGATCAAGTTCTGAAGCGAGTCCGAAAGTTGGATGTGTGTGCATGGGCTACGGCAAGAGAAGCGGTAAAAAAAACGAGAGTATTGGTTTGTGACTACAACCATGTTTTTGTTGAGGGCGTCAGAGAGGCATCACTGCCCGTAATGGGTATTGATTTGGAAAATACAATTCTCATTGTCGATGAGGCGCATAACCTTCCGGATCGGATTAGGAGTGGCCTTGAGAGGAGAGTCACAGAGAAAGTTTTCCAAAGGGCTTTGTCTGATGTTGAAGAATACAAAGAGAGCATGGAGAAGAGGGAGCGGGAATTGGATATCCCTGAATCGAGTCATCTTGGGGAAGCTAAAGCACTGGAGAAGCAAATCAAAGCATTGAGAGATAATTCGAGTTTAAGAAAATGGTTTGAAGAAAAGAAGTCTGAAAATAAACAGACGAAAGGTGATGATATCAGAGTAGCCACTCAGGAGTTCCTGGACATTATTTCGAAGGTCATCTGCGGTGTTCTAGAAGACGAACTAGAAGATGACATTACTCGTCTGAGGATGATGATTGGGAGATTATTATCAGTAGTAATCGAAGAGGATGATGATACTGATGAAGATGAGCAAAACGACTGTACCAGACTTGCAGAAATATTGGAAATTTGCATCAGATATAGGAAAAATCCTGCCTTGGCCCTAGTCTTCGACGAGCTACTAGAGGAGCCAAGGGTGACTAGCCATCTGCTCGATCCCAGTGTAGTAGGCGAGCCAATCTTCGAACAATGCCTAGGCTCGATACTCATGTCAGGGACCCTGTTCCCCCCAGAAATGTATGCTGAGATTCTTGGAATTCCAATGAATCGAGCCAATTGCAAAGGGTATTCATCTGGTTTTCCACTAGGGAATAGACCAGTCCTCATTGCTAGTGACGTTACAAGTAAATTCACTGAGAGGGAGAAGAGTTTTGACTCAATAATTGAACATGTAAAATCTGTAATCGATAATACTAGGGGTAACGTAGCAATCTTCGCTCCGAGCTACTCCATGCTAGAAAGGATACATGATGAATTTGACAATAATTGGTGCTCTAAAGCGATTATCAGAGAAGAGCAGAGGATGAGCAAAAGAGGGGTTGAGGGCCTTATATCCAAGCTTTATGAACAGAGGGACATGAGAGGGGCTGCCCTCTTCGGAGTGCTAAGTGGCAAGTTGTCGGAGGGAGTTGACTATTCGGATAATGTTCTGAGTGCCTTGGTATGCGTTGGCTTGCCTTTGCCACCACCGAGTGCAAAACAGGATGCATTGCTAGAGTACTATTCAAAGAAGTTTGACAGGAATAGGGCATGGAAGTACGCAAGTCTCCAGCCTGCTGTGAACAGCATACTTCAGGCCCTTGGAAGGCCAATAAGAAAGAAGGAGGACAGAGCGATTGTAGTTCTACTAGAGAAGAGGCTGCTAGAAAGGAGGATCAGCGATTGTATGCCTGTGATGCAGAGGATGAGGACATCAAAACCAGAGAGAACTGCAGAACGAGTCAAGGCCTTTTTCGAGATCTGACCAACAATGGGTTCATGCGAGTCGGGCAATTGGGCAATGCATGGAGTGGACCAGGGTTGATGTCCAATCCGATGCCGAGATAGAGTCAATTGGTAGTCTGGCGGATCTAAAAGTTGGTCTTGATACTGATGCGGAATCGATGCACATGGGATTCCTGAATGAGCTGCCCCACCTATCAGAAGTAATGGAGGTTCACAACTCCGTAGTCTCCGACATAGAGTCTAGAGTCATGAGCGATTCTGTTTCCACTTTGGGGGAGTTTGTCTCTGAGTTCGGGGGAGAATGGTCAGAATCTGAAATCAGACTGCCCTTGAAAACAGCCGACAAGAGCAAGTTTGCTATCGACACCACGATTGAGAATGACTCTCAGATTGTCAGAGTGATTTCTCCAGAGAGGTTTGGGGGATTGATCAGGAAATTCCGGCTACCAGAGGGCAGGAGTGTTTCAAAGGCGATTTGGGAAGGGGAGTTCATTTCTATCAAGATGGATTGAGTCACTCCTCGATCTCGATGTGCAAATCCCTCTTTGGTATGTCTTGAATCGCCTCAATCTCCTGCATAACTGAAGAGAGTGCTAGTTGTGCGTTGTCCCTGTGACTGTCCCCCAGAACGTGACTCGAGTACCTAGCCTCCTCGAAAATTCGATCCAGAGAAACCAATGAGGCCTCGCTGATTGGGAGGGCTTCCCTGATTGCATGCTCAAACTCTCTAACGGTCTCGAAGTTCCTTCTTAGGAATCCTCGACGCATGAGGACCGAACACATGTTCTCGTAGCACAGGAAGATAGCTCTGCGGTATTCATCGCCAGATGCTAGCATCTCCACGGTCTGACCCAGGACCTTAGCGAGTTCCCTAATTGTTGATTTTCTCTTCGTGTTAAATGCCATTGCTGCGATGGCGATGGCGATTGCTGCAATCACCAGAGCGCCGATTCCAAAGGCTGCGCTGCCGAATATGGAGTCGTCCTCTTGTTTCTCGTAAGTAATGGAAACACCGGAGGATGGGAGTAGAGCGAGGCTTCCCGGTTCGATGAAATCGGAGTCCGAGCCAATAATCACGCTTAGAAGTCCCCATCCCTCAGGAGGGAGGGACTGTTCTGACAAGGCGGGCAGAGGGGACATTGACTTGAATTCGTACAGGAAGACGCCATCCTCCCCAGTCAGCTTTGAGACCGAGAAGTGAGTGGTGCTGCCATTCACCAGACTGGCAGTTAGAGAAAGCCCCTCCAGTGGGGCCCCGGTATCCCTAGCTGTGGCGTTTACAGTACCCCTGATCACCCTCTGGCCGTTTGAGAGGTCCAGTTCTGAGTAAACGAAGTCGACCTCTATCATTACCATAATCTCGATTTCCCTAGAAACCCCATTCAGGAACCTCGACTGGTCGGAGTCGACCACAATGGTGATGGTGTTCTCACCGGGGTGCATGAATTCCTGCGCCTTTGCTCTTATCTGGAAGTTCATGGTACTCGGATTGTCCCATGGGCCGGAGATGATTGGCAGGTTCGATTCCCCCCATGTTAGGCTCATGGAGAGGTTGGAGAAGATTGCGGATTCGCCTCCTACTTCCCTTAAGAGTCCCTGGATCATTATTGAGCTGGAGGGGGATGCATCTCCACGAATGATTGTGTTGGTGATTGGTTGTACCTCGACTACGATGTCCGAAAGAGCAAAGACCTGAGAAACCGCCTCTGTGGGGAGGTAGAGGAACTCGCCGCCGAACTGGAATGAGACGTTGTGAGAACCTCGGCTCAATGCGTATTGTACCCTATGGCCATAGGAGAATAATCCCCCCTCCTCCGTGACTACCAATTCGACAGGGGCCCCGTCAAGTAATATCGAAATCTCCCTGCCCTCAAGGCCCTGCTCGAAGCCGGTGTCAGATTCGAAAAGTCGTCCACTGAAGTTCCAATGCCCCCCCCTAGTAACATACGTCTGATCGACCTGATGTGAAATTGTGGTGTGGTAAGACACTGTGAAATTTGAATCTATTATTCCCTGCCTGTAGAATCCTTGTGCTGGAGAAATTGCAGAAATAGAATGGTTTCCAACGTCCATGGAATCTGGAATAGTCCACTCCAAGGACCAATTGCCATTTTCCTGGCTGCTGGTGATTCCAACTAGTACGCCATCGACAAACACCTCAATTGTTTGGCTCCCTAGCCAACCATCCTCCAGGTTGTCCTTTGCAGAACCAGAAATCAGCATAACGTCCCCCACTGCGATAGGGCCTATTTGATCCATTGTTAGGAAGACTGGTGAGAAGACGGTGAATACAACTGATGATTCTGATGGTAGCAGGAAATCCTCCCCTGCGAACTCTATCCCGATTACCATTGGTCCGAGCTCCATATCTGGTGCAATGGGGACAAAGCCTGTGAAAGACCCGTTTCCATCCACCGATATTGAGGTTATTTCCTGTCCGTTTACCAGCATGACAAGGTCTCTGCTTGGGATTACTCTACCGACGCCGTCTGTTAGCAATCCTTCTACTACTGCTACCTCTGTTCTGTCGATCTCGGCCGGAGGGGTAGAGATTACTACTTGAGTCGGTTGAGTCACATTGAACACCATTGAGTCAGAGGAGCCCAAGTAGTATTCTGGATTTAGAGAGTCACCTTGCCCCATTGGATCTACCCAAGAAAATCCTCCAAGAAATTCTACATGGGCCGTGTGAGAGCCGAAATCCATATCTGAAGGGATTAGGAATGTTATGGACCACTGTCCCGTAGTAGCGTTGGATAAAGTAGTGTAGGAAGGACCCACGTCGATACCATCGATGTACAAGTGAATCAGTCCGCCACTAGAGTTGCCACCATCCTGCAGTAGCTGCGCCCTCTCATCCAGAAGTGAGCCGACCAGAGTCACCGAACCACCTGCTATGGATGGCGAGGATGCTTCCTTTAGGACTAGTTCTGTGGGAGCTAGAACCACTATTCTAGTCCATGCGAAATCACCTACAAGGCCAATAGTCCCATTGATTCCCGAGAATGTTGCTGTGACTACCATTGGTCCGGGTTCTCTATCGGGCCTAACCAGTATTGATGCTGAGGCGGTGCCGTTCGAATCGGACAGGCCCCCCCATACGGTGAGATTGTCAATTTTTACCACTATAGTCGCAGATGTTACAGGTCCGCCTGCGTTATCTATCAGGGAGAGGGATATATCGAAAGTTTCGCCCCTGATTGTCCTGTTATCAGGGTCGAGATCATCGGGGCTTTCTATAGTTAGAACGGAAAAACCTCTGCTATCGAAGGTGGCAAACCCGGATGCAGAGGTGAAATAGGTCACCTGTGGGGTGAAGGAAACATCCAATCCATGCGGTCCTCGTGGGAAAGAAAGATCGAGCCTTAGTTCCGCTGACCAAGTTCCATCGACGTTGAATGTGACTTGGGAAACGGTGAATGTACTGGATTCACCGTCAATAGAGAATGTCAATGTTGGATTCAATGGGTTTCCAGAAACGTCAGATAGCCCCGACCCGTTACTCGATGTCAGAGATCCGGTGACGTTGAAGAATTCCCCCGGTAGTGGGTTCGCTGTTATCTGATCTATTGCCATGGTAGCCGAAGATCTCACTGTAATTGTATTCAGGACCTGCACCGCTTGTTGGAGGTCAGCAGACCCATTGAAGACAAAGGTGACATTAACCAGGCCAAGAGGATGATCATGGGGGACTTCGAATTCGAAGGCTACACTGCCATCAGCGGCCGTTACTCCGGAATCTAGCCAGGTATCATGGAATCGAGCCAAGACTTCGAAACCAGAAAGCGGGTTCTCGTTGTTGCTGAACTCGACTAGCCTAGTTGTGATGGTGATGGATTCGCCTCTGTCAACGATGGTGTTAATGAAAGGATTAGAATCGACGAATTGGGAGATTCCCACCACTAGTATTGAAGCATCTCCATTGCCTGTAAGATAGAATGGTGTCGAGCCGTTGACTACGCTCACGACAACGGTCCTTTCACCCCTGAGTACACCGTTTCCTAGAACATCGGTTGGGACTGTGAGGTTGAAAGCACCCGTCATATTCGTGGTCTGATTATCGATCAGAAGTTCTTCTGGCTCGTCTAGGAAGAACACATTGATGCCAACCGGCCCGTCTACTGTCCTGTTGATATCTGCTGAATCCATCACATTGCCCACTAGGTTGAATGACTGCAGTGCGGTAACCTGAGACGGGATTGAGGTTATCTCAACAGAGCTAGCAACTTGCACTGTTAGGTTCACGAAGCTTTCGTTCCCGAGCCATCTTCCTGCTTCAGTCGTTGTTAGTGTGTCGGAAAGGTCGTCTGGTGCGTGCACCCTAATGTCGTAGAAACCGGGCGGTGCGGTAGATGGAACAATTGGGTCGAAGGATACCTCGCCTTGTGAGTTAGTAGTACCAGATTGCAGTATTGTCTGCAAGGGCCCTCCCCAGTCGAAGTATAGATCCAGAGAAACACCAGAAAGTGTCACATCTGGGTCCTCGACATCTGTCACGGTCGATTGGAGTAGTAATTCTTCTCCTGCGGTAACTATGGCAGATTGGGGTTCGGTCTCGACAACAAACTCAGTCTGTACGCCTAAGTCGATAATTGTTGTATCTCCAGCATTGTAGTAGCTTCCTCCTTCTGGTGGGTTGACAGAGAAACTCAATGTAACATGGAGCTCGTAAACTCCCGAAGGGACTCCCTGTGGGATCTCAAATGATAGGTTGTATGCACCAGTGGTTTCATCCACCCAACCATTTGCGATATTGTAGGTAGGTCCGGCTGCTGGGAATCCACCGGGTGTTGGAGGGAGTTCCGAAGGTAAGACGAGTTGCACCAATACAGAAGTGTTGTTGCCAGTTATTTGACTCTGCAACACCATATCGTTTGCAAATCCAGAGACCCAATTTGTTGAGCCCCTGACAGACCAATCACTAGAGAGGATTGCAGAAGCATTGCCCATGCCTCTGACCCTTAGAACTCCCGATGTGGAATTAGGGCTTAGCCAAGTGGAACCCCCATAACTGAGGTTCCAATCATAGTCTCCAGGAGTCATCGTGAAAGAAGGGGTGAATGTGGGAGTAACCCGTCCTGCATCGGGGTCTGTTTCGTTCCAAACAGTATCGCCATCGAAAATTAGGGAGTATTCGCCATCGAATGGGGCAAATGATGAGCCGGTGTGATCCTCAAGGAATACGTCAACAGCATACTCCCTGCCTCTGATTGCGAAGGGGAGTTCGTAGTCGAAAACGACGAAGCTACGTATTCCGTAGTTATCGACAAATTGCTCCTGATCATTCGAGTTCAAGTCATCGGAGTCGAACTGCAAGCGCACATCGACCGGTCCTGCGGGGAGGGGTACTTCAGAGGCAGAGAAGGGCCAAACGATGGAGAATTCACCGGGATTGGAACTCCAAGAGGAATTGTTGAGGTACCACGTGGTCAGCTCTTGGAATGGGCCTGAGAGGTCGGCCCTACGCATTTCTAGAATCAATGTCCCGTTTAGCGGGGTGGGCGATGGCCCTCTGCTGAGCACCGTTCCGTTAAGGTAGATATTGCTGCCAATCTCCAAAATCGAGTTATTCTGCCCCTGGGACTGAATATCCACGGTTAGGTCAGGGGAAAGCGTGATGTTGAGCATGAAGGGGAGGGAACCTGGAAGTGCGTGGTAAGATGGAGTAGTGGCGTTGTTCAGATCGTCGAAATGCCAGCCATCGAATGAAATCGCGGCATCCATTAAGCCGAGGGGCTCTGACTCGTCGATTGGCACGATGAACTCGTAGTAACCCCCTCCAGATACGCCGGAAACAATCGAAACTTCGCCGTCCACATCTGAAGAGTAGTTCAGAGTAACCTGCAGGTCATCTACGATTGAAGGATCCAAGAAAGGTGAATTAGCCCAAGAAAGTTGACCTGTAATTGATGAGTTTACTCCTATTCCCAGCATTGGCTGCCCTACTGGGATTGGACTGGTGATAGTCATAGATACGTTATCTGTGATATTGACCTGCCACGGCATGGAAATCCCTTGAGTTCCGACATATCCCCTCTCAGTTGTCAGTATTACCAATGAGCCGAATCCTGGTTGGATTATTTGTTGTGGGAGACCGGTTAGATTGAATGACCCGTTTTCATCAGTTGACACATTGGAAACCAGATGCTCTATGATGGCAGCACTCCCCGGCACCTGTTCTGATTGATTGGGTTCGACAAGGTACATCGAGAGAGAGATGTTCTCCACCAGAGTCTGGTTTTCTACGAACTCCAATGTCCCCTCGACCCAGATTGTTTCCGATGTAGTTGTGTTCCTCTGAACGGAAGTTGGCCCCCATGACTGCACATTCACCCTGACTTCGGACATCGGCGGGCAGGCCTCGAAGGGTATCCAACCAAGATCCAGTTCTCCTTGGTTCTGGTTGGTCTGCAAATGAACCTCGGCCCATCTAGTGAAGTCTTTGCCATACACATTGAATGCCTTGCCGTCCCACGACCCGCCTGAGAATCCAGTGACCTTTCTTGCGGGTATTCCCGCTACCCTAAGCATGGTCACGAAGACAGAAGTGAACTCATCACAGTCTCCTTCCCTGGAAGAGTTTAGGATCCAGTGAGAAACATCACTATCTATTCCAAGGCCGCTTTCTCTTCCAGAGCCGTAGTGATTTCTTAGGAAAGAGATAGTGTCATTTCCGTTAACAATGAAATTCTGAATTGCAGTGACCTTGTCCCAAGCTGATATCGCTCCTGACTGATCAATAACATCCTGGGTAAGGTTTGCGACGAACCCCGAGTTGTTAATGAAATCTTGAGGTAGGTCCTTACCGTAATCAGAACCGGCGAAGGCTGTGGAATTGTCTCTTATTGCCGCTGATAATATCACCTCAGGAGCATTGACGTATAGTGCCTCAATGACGGCACTGTCAACCATTATGTCACGAGTGTAGTTTGAGAAATTGAGTCCGGCTGAGTTATCCACCCATGCTGTGAAATTAACAACGTTGTAGGGCTGGATGAGTTCTTGCCCGGGTCCGATGTATCCGGCTTCATCGAAGATTATCTCCCAGGATAGTGGGCCTGAGTGATTCCAGAAAGACTGGTCTGCAACACCTTGTTCTGTAGAGAATTCTGGGATAACCTGAGTATTCCCTACCAATGTACTATTCACGCCCCAAGATACCCCAGTGTAGAAGTCATAGGTATGCCATCTCCAGTAGTGTTTGATGGTTGGATCCAGTCCTTCGGAGCTATTTGTGGCAGTGAACATCAGTGCGTTCTCCTGTATATCGTCAATTGGATTGAAGGGATCGCCCGGGGAACCTATACAATCCAGAACCCAGAAATCCTCGGGGCATTCTTCACCATCTGGGATTCCTCCACCGTCAGTATCGGGGTCAAGCCAGTCAGTTCCTAACTCCTGCTCTATTAGGTCGGGGATACCATCCCCATCGGTATCGAGAGGATTGATGTCATCGTCTGGATTGTCCTGAGGGTTTGTCCCGTCTAGATATTCCTGGCCATCCTCAACTCCTCCATTGTCCGTATCTGCGACGTTCCAAAGAGTGAACCAAACGTCAGACGTGAAATTCCCCCCGAAGCCAAAGCCACCAATACCGAAAATCATTGAGCACCCTGTGGTATTCTCGAAATAGTTGTTCAACCCATCCCCATCGGTATCAAGCAGGTTGTCACAGGGCTCTCTAGGGTCTGTTAGGTTCAGAGTTTCAGAAAGATCATTGACGCCATCCCCATCGGTATCGTATAGGGTCGGATCGGATAGATAACCCCATGCTGCTGTCAATTCCTCCCAGTCTGCAAGACCATCGCCGTCCGTGTCCTTGTAGTCATCATCACACCATGGGTCATTGGTTGCATTAGCAGAAGCATCCCAACACCAAGAGCCATTGATGAACGAAATCATTGTTGAGCCTAATGGGGGGTCTGTATCTACTCCCTTCAGGAATGATGGTTCCTCCAGGGAGGCATAGCTGAACGGTGTCCGCGTACCATTGGGGGAAACGAAGTAAGCCATCGGGGCGTTTCCCCTCCAATCAACAGGGTTGGGATTAATCCCTTCAGTGGAGTTGATGGTTAGCGTATCAGCATCTGCATCCCAGTCAATGATTGTGAAAACTAGTTCGAAAATGGATGTGCACGGATCGGTCTGTCCGGGGAATCCTTCGTCCCCGTCACTTATGCCACCCCCATCTGAATCGGATACGTTCCATAGAGTGCAGGAGTTGTTCTCCTCCCAATTTTGTAGACCGTCGCCATCGAAATCGCCTTCGTCGTTGATCCTAGTTGGATCAGTCTCACCGGGATCAATCACGCCATTGCCATTCAGATCTTCGTCACCATCATCCAAATGGTCCCCGTCTGTGTTGTTACTCCTAGGGTCAGACCCCTGTGCTGGATCCCCGTACGACCCATTGAATTCTATTCCATCTAGAATTCCGTCAGAGTCAGTATCTGGGGAGGTTGGGTCAGTGAGCAAGACTAGTCCCTCAAAGGAGTCATTCAGACCATCGCCATCGGTATCGTTGTTCTGAGGGTCGGTCTGGGTGATTCCATCCACCTCTGCAGTAAAAATTCCACACCCACCCGGGCCGAGTGAAAGTACTGGATTACAAGGTGATTCAGTGATCGTCATGTTGATTGGCCCAGGTCTGAAGTACTGCGTAGGAGGAAATGTCGTTCCGTTCCTAGTCCCCCATGCTGGGTTCACGTACTCGTAAATGTTTGAAAGCCCATCTGAGTCAGGGTCTCCAAAGGTCCCATCTTGGTTTGAGTTAGAAGTTGGATCGAGTCCATTTGCCACCTCCCACCCATCTGGCATTCCATCGCCATCGGTATCCCAACCATTGGGGTCCTCGTCTTCGATTCCGTCTCCATCATCATCATTGGAGCTGCAATCGGCATCCCCATCGAAGTCAGGATCATGAGAATCGACCATTCCATCGTGATCGTTGTCGAACGTATCAGTGCAGATGTTCCCTACTGGATCCTCGTCTGCGCCATCTGAACCTGAGCCCTGTATCACTTGCATGGCACTCTCCTCATCCCAGTTTGAGACAGGAACAGTGCCATTCCACCAAACACCATTGTCCAGGATGTTTGTAGTAGAGGGCTCATCCCAACCAGAAGGGATTCCGAAAAGATACTCGTTCAGGTTTGTGAGTCCGTCAGAGTCGGGGTCCCCCGTGGAGCCGTTTTCACCTAATGACGACAGGGGGTCTAATCCATATTGCCATTCCCATCCATCGGGGAGGCCGTCGTTATCCGAGTCCCAATCCTGAGGCTGGGTGTTGATCAAGAACTCAATCCCATATGGGAGACCGTCTGCATCCTGGTCGTTCACAGTAGCAGAAACTTCGAACACTGCAATCTGCATCGAGGCTATCCCGGTCATGAGAAGCAAGAATGTCAGAAATGTGGCTGACATCTTCTTGCCCATGGGACTAGATTCTTCATAATTTGAAGTTACTAACTGCATGGGTGTCAGTCTCGTTTTGTAGGCCGCTAACTCAGGGTCTTAAGAAGAATGGAGCGTCGTTCGTACATTTGCAGACTACAATAGCTCGACATCTTCATCGTCGTACCTGTCTGGGCCACTGTGTTCTTCCTCCACCGTGACAGGTGCGGGAATCTCAGGGGTGTTTTCTTCGACCGTTACCTCATCTTCAGAGAGTGACTCCAACATACTCATCTGAGCTGCCCACCTCCTCCTATTGAGCCTGCTCTGAATCCCGGCAAAAAGCAACAGAACACTGACCAAAACAAGAACAAGGGTTATTGGTCTGGGGTGGGACATTTCGTTGACGATTATATCTACGAATGAGCCAATCTCAACGATTGCCGTAAGGGTGAACTTGGCGGTTAGAGACTCTGAGAAGCTCTGCTCCGTGTCTAGTGGGGTAGCAGTGACCATTATTGGAATTGAGTCTCCGTTGTTTGCTGAACTGGAAACGGAAACCTCGACTGTGAAGGTTGCCTCGTCAAAAGCATCAATTTCTATCAGTGGGGAGCCAGAAAGTCCACCGATGCTCACATCCCAACCACTCTCGTCTACATCGGCTTCCAGAAGAACAGTCATCGGACTGTTGCCCTCATTCTTTACCTTCATCTGGATAGAATAGTCATTACCAGGAGCAAGTTTGGTATTCTGGGAAACCTGAACTATCTCCAACATGGGTTGATCTGCTTCAATCTCAAAGGTCATCGGGAGATCGAAATATCTTGGTTCGTCTTCTTCAATGTCCTCGACAATCCTCAGATAGACGGTGTGGTTCCCCACCTCTACCTGATTGGTCAGAGTTGCACTGATGAAGACCTCGGTGAAGTCCCCGGGACCAAGGGAAACCCTAGGGACTGCCTCTCCGTCCGAATTTGTTATTCTGAAATCCCATTGCCCATATGCGGAGTTTCTATCCGTATTTTCCTTCAATGTGGAGGGGTTCTGTAGCAGCCACCACGATGCTGCTTCCAAATCCGTCTCACTATTGGTCAATCGTGCTCTGAAGTCCAATACGGGCCTATCCTGTCCGGGTGCGCAGAGTGACACCTGCATGTGTCCGAGGGGAGTTCCGTCACAATCCTGTGAGATCTCCCCCCTAATGCCATATGTCCTCTGGATTGTGAATGAAACGGTAGTTGTGGTTGAGGAATTGCCTCCACTGATTACTTCTATCTCAATCTCCCCGATATCCTCGTCCTCCCTATCCAGGCTTGGCTTCACCCCGAGAATCAGGACCTTTGTGCTGTGCCTCTCCAGAAGAGGGGTGTGGTAAGTTCCGTCGGCCTCGGATTGAAGGATCTGCTGGCCGGTTAGGTTATCGTGGAATTGGAAGATTGATTTTGATCTCTTCAGAATGTCGATTCTGAAGGTGTCTGCATCGAAACCAGTATTGAAAATCTCTAAAATAAACGGGTTGAATTCCCCGTATTCAGCGAATCTAGGGATCGTCGAATCAAGAGCTTCCCCCCTGGATGAGTTCGCTATTGGTATTTTATGATCCTCGGACCATACTGAGACTACAGGGGGCTGATAGACGTCAATCTTCTCCACGTTCAGTACGAGGGTATCCTGATGGACGACCGAAATAACCCCATCCACATCCGCCTCGGCTACGGCTCGGATCTCAATCTTCTTCGGCATCCCAGTCAGATCATCTGGGGCTGTGAGTGTCACAGTAGGATTGATCACCGTACCCCCGGAACTCATCTCGTACCCTGCTGGTGAATCGAACTCAACCAACCAAGAGCTACCCAGATTAGTCAGAACTTCCAGTTCTACGTTCATCGACTTGGTGGAATCGCCCCTATGGATAAGAACCATGGGGACGGGAGTGACCTTCCCGGGAGCGAAGTACTCCACTGAACGGTCGAAACGATGCTTCAGTGAAACGCCAAACTGGTGCATCTCTATTGGTTCATGCTCTATCTCTATTTCGTTGCCACCGACATCTCGAACCCTGAGAAATACCGTATACTCCCCGGGTGAAAGTCCACTATCGTATGTGAAAAGGAATTTGCCAAATATCCCTGTGCTGGAATCCTCGATATCCTCCATGTCTCCAGTGATTCTTTCATCGACCTCGTAGTTTCCATCCGGCCCCCTCATGAGTATGTCGACCCTGGATATGTCCGCCCGCCCAAATGCACTGATCGCATCTATGGAAAACTGCATCTCCCTGTCCTCGACAATGTCATTCGGGTACCAGTCTATCTCAGAACCCTCGGCAATGTTTGCACCTTCTCTCTGAACTACAATGATGCTGTTCATCAGTGCATTTCCATTTGCCTCCATCTTGGAGAATTTGTTTGGCTCGTTGTCGATGTTGTTGAATGCAACATCTGCAGTACAGCTAGACCCGCCGAAGGGGCTGTCGCTACTGTCGCATCCAGACATGCTAGCCCTGACCCTGATGATCAATCGCTCGTTCTTCCCTACTTGGAAAGATTCGGAATTTCCTATACCCACGTCGATAATCTCATGATCGAAGTCGCAACTACTGCCGAATGATGAGGAGCAGACGGAACCGGAGTAAGTTGTGGAACCGATGGTTCTCTCTGAAGTCATAATGGAAACTGTCCAATCTACATTTGAATTCTGAGACCCCTCTGACTTTAGGAATAGTTCAACTGGAATGTAGTATGAGTCATTGGCATGGAACTTCCTCCCAAAGAAATCCATCGATGACATCAGTGAAATGGTCATGAATTGGACATCGTCATCCAAGGCGCTTGCCACTTCCTGGTCCTCGTTCCCTTCAGGTGGCTGAGTACTGATCAGCCCGTCCATTCCAGCAGTCTGGTTCTGACCCGGCTGTACGAAGTATAACTTGTACAAGTTGGCGTCTGGGGCGCTTTCTGAGGCATTGAAGGCCTTGTAATCGGGAAGTTCTGATGATTCCAAATCGAAGCCAGTGGGAATCAGCATCAATAATGCCAACGACAGTGAGACCAGTGTAGTTTGACGAACTGAGGAGTGGGGATTGCGATTTCGCACGATTGTGCGCCGCATCCGGGATGTTAAAGAGTTCGGGAGTTTGGAGTAGTTGATGCGTCGGTTATTGCACGTTATCGTCCGCTCGGTTGAAATCGAAAGTCGGGCCTCGTTAGGCTGCAGGGGTACCCGAGTTGGTCAAAGGGGCCGGACTTAAGCTCCGGTG
>CEUQ01488461.1_pt1 | contig 56752 bp, 52 predicted proteins | sample 361491 | NCBI WGS metagenome assembly CEUQ01 (sample SAMEA2622796, study PRJEB7988) | marine metagenome | biome: marine biome (ENVO:00000447); feature: marine epipelagic mixed layer (ENVO:xxxxxxxxx); material: "saline water (ENVO:00002010), including plankton (ENVO:xxxxxxxx)" | depth 120 m | reverse complement strand
AAAAGGCAAAACGCCCGAACGTATTCGCGTTACCGTTAGAAAAGGTGCAGATCGCGTTAGAGCCGGTGATAGCATTCAATATAGAGCAGTTCTTTATCCGCCCGCGGCACCCGCATCGCCTGATGCTTATAATTTTGCGCGCAGCGCATATTTCGCAGGGTTAGGAGGTGTCGGGTACGCTTTCGGCAACCCTAAATCTCACCATACCATTCATTCGACGAAAATCGGGACATCCATTGCGATCGTACGCCAAAATTTGACTGATCGAATTCTGATCGCGTTGCCCGGCGAAAATGGTGGAGTCGCCGCAGCGCTAATTACTGGGGAAAGAGGCAAGATTCCCGAAAACGTTTTGGCCGCTATGCGAGAATCGGGTTTGGCCCATCTTCTGGCAATTTCTGGCCTCCATATTGGTTTGGTAGCCGGGTTTTTATTTTTCGTCAGTCGTTTCTTCTTGTCGTTGTCCGAAACTATTTCCTTGCGCTTTCCGATAAAAAAATGGGCCGCCCTGTTCGCTCTGACCGGAAGTTTCTTTTATCTCATGGTTTCTGGGGCGACTCTTCCGACGCAAAGAGCATTTTTAATGCTGGCGTTGGCAATGATTGCCATCGTAATTGACCGTCGAGCAATTTCGATGAACATAGTTGCCTGGGCAGCAATTACGATTTTGATAGTTGCGCCAGAAAGCCTCCTTCATGTCAGCTTTCAAATGTCCTTCGCGGCGGTTGTTGCGTTAGTAGCGACGTATGAGGCGGCAAGCAATAGCGGCAAAATTCGACGGTGGAACATCACAATTGGTAAACGTGCGACTAGTTATGTCGGCGGAGTTATTCTCACCACCTTTATCGCTGGATTAGCGACCGCACCGTTCGCGCTCTTTCATTTCAATCAGGTGGCCCTGTATGGCATTTTGGCAAACGTTCTTGCGGTTCCATTAACAGCATTTCTAATCATGCCGTTTGCAATCGTTGCAGTATGTCTCATGTCGATCGGATTAGAGGCCGTTCCTCTCCAAATTATGGGCTGGGGAATCGAAGCGGTAATATCTATTGCGAGTTTTGTTCAATCTCTTCCGGGTGCGGTTTTTCATTTGCCAGCATTTGATGTGTGGTTAATCGCTGTTATCGCACTTGGTGGTTTGTGGCTAAGCCTTTGGAAGGGAAGGGTCAGATTTTTGGGCTTCATACCGATTTTAATTGCCCTGACCATAATCCCCAACGGCAGTGTACCGGATCTTTTGATATCAGAGACCGGAAAACAGATCGCTATAAAAGATGGTGATGGAAAGTTGGGTTTCGTGAAAGGGGGCAAAGGTATAGTTGCCGAAACATGGTTGAAACGAGCAGGAAATCCACTCGTCGAGTTCGAACAACTGGGGTCAAACATTGGCCGGCTTGTTCTGTGCGATAATTTAGGCTGTAGCGCGAATGTTAGCGGGCTAAAAGTTGCAATCGTTCATCACATGGCCGCTATAGACGAGGATTGTTCAAATTCGGATATTATTTTGGCAACCATTCCAATTTCAAGATCGAAGTGCAGTCGACCGGAAATAGTGATCGATCGTTTTGATCTTTGGCGAGATGGCAACCACGCAATTTGGATAGATGGTCGCGATATTCACTCGGATTCGAATGGCGGAAATCAAGCAAAAAGGCCATGGGCGAGGTATCCGCGTACGCCAAGCGTTTACCCAAGAGTTCCCTAATATTGGCGTAAAATAGCCTTTAATCGGCCTTGAATACGAACTCGGTCGGGACCGAATATACGTGTCTCGTGCAATTCATTGGCGGGCTCGAGGGCGACTGATTGGCCCTTGCGCCGGAGGCGTTTCAATGTGACTTCATTGTCATCGACCAACGCTACAATAATCGTTCCATTGTCAGCATTGTCGCGTCGTTCGATAACCGCAATGTCTCCGTCGTGGATACCGGCGTCGATCATTGAGTCTCCCTGGACCTCTAATGCGTAATGATCGCCGCGTCCCACCATTGAGGCAGGTATTGCCATTGTGGCTGTATCATCGCGGACAGCTTCAATAGGTAGACCAGCGGCAATGCGTCCATAAAGAGGAATTTGCGTCAGCTCTTCGGACGATGACTCTAAAGTTTCTTTTTGAAAACCGCCTTCGATTACATTTGGCTTGAAACCGCTATTAATATTCTCGGGTTGTTTCAGGTTTTGAGGTAGTTGTAGGACTTCCAATGCGCGTGCGCGGTGCGGTAAACGCCGGATAAAACCACGTTCTTCCAACCCTGTAATGAGCCGATGTATGCCTGATTTTGATTTTAATCCCAGAGCATCCTTCATTTCATCGAAGGAAGGGGAGACGCCACGCGTTTTAAGATGCTTATCGATAAATTGTAATAAATCGTGTTGTTTCTTCGTTAACATATGGTCACCCAGGCTGATTTATAGTTTCGCTCAAATTTGGCGAATAAGAACAAAACAAAAACATTCTAAATTTTCTATTTTAGTTCTCATAAGGGGTCAAGGGTGAAACAGCGGTAATTTCGAATCAGATACTGAGTGCACCGCCACCCAAAGGCATGAATTGAATTTGTTCGCCTATCTGGGCTGCCGGCGCAAAAGGTTTGCGCAGGATCAATGCGTCGGCGCGAGCCAAGCCTGAAAATACCGAACTGTCCTGTTTACTGAACGGCGTTGCCTGCAATTCTCCATTCTGCGATCTGGTGATGGCTGCGCGTAAATAATCTTCGCGCTCATCATTCTCGGGCAAGACTTTCGTGAGGCTCGCAGTTTGATAGTGGACTTCATCGCCGTTGATGCCCAACATGGCGTTTATGGCGGGTATTAGAAAAATCGTTGCACATACCAAAGATGAAACAGGGTTACCCGGAAGACCCATCATTCTTGTGTCGCCAATGTTGCCAAACATCAGAGGTTTACCTGGACGCATGGCGATCCGCCAAAAATCTATTTCCAAGCCAATTTTTCCCAGGACCTGCTGCACTAAATCATGATCACCAACTGATGCCCCACCGCAGGTAATCAACATATCTGCGCCTTTGGCGCCTTCGGCCATAACCCGCAATGTCTCCTCGGAGTCCGGTGCAATTCCGAGATCTACGGGAATCCCACCGCGCGCCATGATGAATGCGGCAAGCGCGAGTCCGTTTGAACTTACTATTTGATTCGGGCCCAAAGGATCGCCAGGCATAACGATTTCATCGCCAGTTGCAAGAAGCGCAATTCGTGGTTTGCGGCGCACCGAAAGCCACGGCACGTTCATTCCGGCTGCGAGCCCTACATCTCGCGCGGTGAGAACTTGTCCGGCTTGTAACAGGGTGTCGCCTTCCGAAAAATCAAGCCCGGCGGGGCGGATAAATCGGCCCACAGGTGCATCTCCGTCGATGACATTGACGTCGTCGCCGTCGAGTTCTGTATTCTCCTGAATGACAATTGTATCAGCACCATCGGGTATGGTAGCGCCAGTAAAAATACGAACTGCTTCATTGGTGCCGACGGCACTATCGTACTCTTGGCCGGCCGGAACATGTCCGACGACTTTGAGTTTAGCAGGAATTTTTGCGACGTCTTCTGCGCGAACAGCATAGCCGTCCATTGCAGAGACAGCATTTGGCGGCTGGGTTCTTCTAGAGCTTACATCCTCGGCCAAAACGCGTCCGAGCGCTTCGGACAAAGGAACCTGTTCGGGCGGCATTAACGGCATATTTGCCATTATTTTATTTCGGGCTTCTTCTACCGAAATCATTTTGCCAGCTCTTCCGCTTCAAATTCGCCGGATTTCCCTCCTGATTTGGCGAGGAGCCGGATATCCGTTAGGCGCATCGTCCGGTCAACAGCCTTACACATGTCATAAATTGTAAGTGCGGCGATAGAAACTGCCATCAGCGCTTCCATTTCTACGCCGGTTTGCCCTACCACTTTGCATGTTGCCTTGATGTCAATGGCATTCCGTTTCGGATCTAATGTCATATCAACATCAATCTTTTGCAGGGCCAGGGGATGGCAAAGCGGGATCAATTCGGGCGTCTTTTTTGCTCCTATAATTCCCGCAAGGCGGGCGACGGACAGAACATCGCCTTTTTTTACCCCACCATCTTGAATCAGCTGCATTGTTTGCGCATCCATCAGAACCGTACCGCCTGCGGTTGCAACTCGGTTGGTTATATCTTTGTCCGACACATCAACCATTGCAGCCTTACCGTCAGCATCAATGTGACTTAGACGTACCTCTTTGGTCAAAGCTGTTCCTCCAGCTCAATTGATGGCTTCACGGGATCGGCAAGTAAAATTTTTACCGCTTCGGTGACATCATTTTGGCGCATTAGTGACTCGCCTATTAGAAAACAACGTGCGCCGGCAGTTGCCATATCGGCAAGATCGTCCGAGGTATATAAGCCGCTTTCAGAAACAAGTAATTTCCCGGGAGGTATTTTCTCAGCCAGCTTTTTTGTAGTGATCGTGTCAGTTTTTAGGGATTTAAGATCTCTATTATTTATTCCGATCATTGACGATTTTAACGCTAAAGCTTGGTGAAGTTCTTCATCATTGTGAACTTCGATCAATACATCCATTCCGTGAGAAATTGCGATGTTTTCCAAGGATCTTGCCTCATCCTGAGAAAGCGCAGCCATTATGAGCAAAATGCAGTCTGCGCCCAGAGCCCGCGATTCATGGATTTGATAAGGATCAAGCATGAAATCTTTCCGTAGAATGGGCAGGCTTGATGCGTTCCTTGCCACGACAAGATGCTCATCTTCTCCCTCGAAATAAGGCGTGTCTGTAAGGACGGAAATACAAGTGGCTCCACCTGCTTCATATGCTTTTGCTAGTGTTGCGGGATCAAAATCCGATCGAATTAATCCCTTACTGGGAGATGACCGTTTGATTTCCGAAATCAAACCATAACCCGTTCGGGAGGCCTGTTTCAAAGCGTTAGCAAAGCCACGCGGCGCGCTTGCTTTTAACGCTGCTTCCTGAATTGCATCTTCAGAACATTCTGCTTTACGGGCAGCAACATGTTCGCGTTTTTCAGAGCAAATTCGATCGAGAACATTGTCCATTAGGTTTCCGCGTTATTGCCTTCATTCGTGATCTGAATCATTGTATCAAGTGCTTGCTTTGCCTTGCCGGTGTCAATTGCATTTGCTGCCATTTCCGCACCTTCTTTAAGGTTCTCGACTTTGTCGGCGACAACGAGGGCTGCTGCTGATGTGTAAACGACAATGTTTCGAAATGCCCCTGGTTCACCGCTAAGCATCGCGACCATGGCTTCGGCATTTTCTTCTGCATTACCACCCTTAAGATCGTTTCCATTTGCCAATGGAATTCCGGCGTCTTCGGGGGAAACTTCGAAACTCGATACTTTTCCGTCTTCGAATGCTGAAACATAAGAAGGCCCTGTGGTCGTTAGTTCATCGAGACCATCCGAACCATGTATGACCCATGCTTTTTCTGCTCCCAGCTTTCCGAGGACTTCTGCCAAGGGTTCTACCCACTCCCTGGCAAACACCCCGACCAGGAGCCGATTGACGCCAGCCGGATTTGAGAGCGGGCCCAAGATGTTAAAAACCGTTCGTGTCGCTAGCTCAACGCGGGGGCCAGCAACGTGCCGGGTCGCACTGTGATGCCTCGGTGCCATCATGAAACCGATACCGGCCTCACGGATGGATTTTTCGATGAGAGGCATATCGCAATCAATATTGACGCCAAGTGAGCCTAGAACATCGGCGGCACCTGCACGAGACGATAGCGCGCGGTTTCCATGTTTTGCGATTGGGACTCCGCAACCTGCTACAACGATCGCTGATCCTGTCGAAATATTGAGTGTGCCGCTTGCATCACCACCGGTACCGACAACATCGATGGCGTTTTCAGGAGCCGATATCGTCAGTGCCTTGGAGCGCATGATTTTCGCTGCTGCCGTAATTTCGTCGACAGTTTCCCCCCGCACTCGCAGCGCCATCAAAAAGGCACCAATTTGAGCAGGGGTTGCATCGCCCGACATGATGATATCAAAGGCGTTTTCTGCTTCAGATTCGCGGAGTGATTGTCCTCCAGCTACTTTATTTAAAAGGGGTTTGATCCCTTCAGCGGCGCTATTCATGCCGCGTTCCTCCATTGCCGAGTTAAATTAAGAAAGTTTTCGAGTATAGCATGGCCATGCTGTGTATCGATGCTTTCAGGATGGAATTGTACGCCATACACGGGCCATTTTTTGTGCGCAACGGCCATAACGACATCGTCTTGAGTTGTTGCACACACGGTTAGTGATTCAGGAATACTCTGAGGGTCGACCGTCAGAGAATGATATCGAATAGCCTCGAAGCGATCGGGCAGGCCTGTAAATAGCCCGGTGCCATCGTGATGAATACTGCTTGGTTTACCGTGAACGGGTGTTGCTGCACGAACAATTTTTGCGCCAAATGCTTGAGCAATTGACTGATGACCAAGACAGACACCTAGAATCGGGATTTTGCCATCTGTTTGGCGAATGAGGTCCAGGCAAATTCCGGCTTGGTCAGGATCGCAGGGACCAGGTGAAATGACGATAGAGTCGGCACCGACTGCTACCGCGTCCTCTGGGGATAATGCATCATTACGGTGAACAATGGTTTCTACACCTAGTTCGCCAAAATAGTGAACCAGGTTATACGTAAAGCTGTCGTAATTATCAATTAAGAGCAGCATTTCAATCACTTATCATAGGGTGCCGACAATAATTTGAATTTTATAACAGGTCTCATTTGGCAACGAAAGCGACCTCAATATATCTCGGTTTTTATTTCTTTTGGATTTTATGGGCTCGGTCGCGCTATGAAAGCTCATGATTGACGATTTTAGCTCTACTGATTTTGAAGAAGTTCTTGCTGTAATCAACGATGGTGCGAGTGCATATAAGGGGGTCATTCCAGAAAATTGCTGGCATGAGCCATACATGCCGCCATCCGAATTGAGAGAAGGAATTGAGGCGGGAATTAAATTTCGGGTTTGTCGTTCTGAGGACAACAACATTCTTGGCGTGATGGGTGTTCAACCAGTTCAAGACGTATATTTAATTCGACATGCCTATGTGAAAACGGATGCTTGGCGAAACGGGATCGGGTCGCGACTGATTGAGGATATTAATACTGTCACGGATGCTCCCGTATTAATTGGTACTTGGGCAGCCGCAAAGTGGGCAATTCAATTTTATGAACGGCATGGATTCCACTTGTTGGATGCCGAGGAAACCAGGCTGCTACTTAAGAAATACTGGTCGGTCCCAGATTTACAAATCGAACATTCAGTGGTTTTGGCCGATCAGAACTGGTTGCCCGCATAGCGTTGGGCTTCTTCCGCAGCGCGAATTAACGCTTGCGCTTTGTTGATACATTCCTGTTGTTCAGAATCCGGGTCACTGTCCGCAACGATCCCGGCTCCGGATTGCACATACATCTGTCCGTCTTTGACAATAGCTGTTCTTAAAACGATGCAGGTATCCATAGATCCATTGGCGGAAAAATACCCAACCGTACCGGCGTAAATTCCACGTTTTTCAGCTTCCAATTCGTCTATTATTTCCATGGCACGAATTTTGGGAGCACCTGAAACCGTGCCCGCAGGAAAGCCTCCAGCCAGCGCGTCCATGGCGTCATATTCCTTGCTAATCTGCCCTTCAACATTCGAAACGATATGCATTACATGAGAATAGCGCTCGATGACCATTTTTTCAGTTACTTCTACTGAACCGATTTTTGAAACGCGGCCGACATCATTTCGGCCCAAATCAAGCAGCATCAAATGCTCCGCGCATTCTTTTTCATCGGCTAATAACTCTTCCGCCAATGCTTCATCTTCTGCAATGTTGGTGCCTCTCGGACGCGTTCCTGCCAGAGGGCGGAGCGTTACCTTTTCATCCCTCAGGCGAACAAGTATCTCAGGGCTAGACCCAACGACCGCGAACTCTCCAAAATTCAAGAAAAACAAAAATGGAGACGGATTAGTACGGCGCAATGCCCGATAAAGCGAAAATGGGGGGAGTGAAAAAGGGATACGAAATCGCTGTGATAAGACCACCTGAAATATGTCGCCAGCAAAAATATACTCCTTTGCTCGCTTTACCATCGCCTTGAATTTGTCGTTGGTCGTGTTTGAAATTGGTTTGAGGGGACTTGCGATATTGGCGTCGTTCGCGGGCTGATGGGGGAGCGTTTTATCAAAATCTATTACGACGTCATTGAGCCTTTTCTGCGCATCGGCGTAGGCTTCTTCTGCTGAGCAATGCGTATCAACTCTGACCGGTGTGACGACAGTTACAGTGTCTTTTACGGTGTCGAATATGACCATAATGGTTGGTCTAACAAAAAGGCCATCCGGTGTTCCCAACGTATCAGGACGGGTCGACGGTATTTTTTCCATTAAGCAAACTGTGTCGTATCCAAGATAGCCAACAAGGCCCGCTGCCATAGGGGGGAGATGCTCGGGAAGGTCGATACGGGAGATATCGACAAGCAGACGTAATGACTCCAAAGAACCTTCTGTACATGCTTCGAATGCGCTTGAGTCAGTGTCGGCAGATCGGTTTATTTTGGCATCGTTGCCATTACATTTCCAAATAATGTCCGGTCGCAATCCCAGGATCGAATAGCGACCACGGGCCGAACCGCCTTCCACGGATTCGAGCAAGAAACTGTTGGGCATGTCCGCGGCAATTTTGAGCATCGCCGATACCGGCGTTTCGAGATCGGCGATGAGTGTGGTCCAGGCAACCTGTGCTTTACCTTCAAGATATCTCTCTTCAAAGGATTGGAAGGACGGTTCAACCTGCATCAGTAAGGTCGGCCGGTTACCGCTTGGGCAACAGCTTTGTCGTCTATTATAACCGGATAAGTAGTTCGCAGCGCTGCTAGATACTGCGCCAGCGTATCCGCTGACATCACATTTTTTAGCTGAGTTGTTAGATTGTCGGCCTCTGATTTATTCTTGTCGGGGGCCGCGGGGATAACTTTTTTAATTTGCGCCACAGAATACCCGCTATTGGAGGCTGCAATCACAACGTCTCCTATTTTTGCGTTGAACAATGATCTCAGAAGAGTGTCAGAGACAATCGAACCCGGTGGTTTAATAAATCGAGACACCGGTTTGCTTGTTTTCGCGTCGTAACCGCTTGATTTAGCGGCCGTTGTAAGGTTGGCGCTGGTTTGGGCGGCATTTTGTAGAGTTTCTGCTTTCTTTTTCGCCGCAGATCGAACTTGGCTAGCCTTCCATATACCAACAATTTGATTCTTCACGGCACTCATAGGTTTTGGTACTGCTGCGGTGATAGCGTCTACTTTAAGAACAAAAAATCCCCCTTGGCGTGTTTCTTCGACATTTGTCGTTTCGCCTTTCGGCGTTGAAAATACTTTTTCCAAGAACAAGGGAGATTTCGGCAATTCCTTAATAGGTTTGCCATTTTCATCTTTACCGCTTGAGTCAACCGCAGAAAATCTCAATACCTTTGCAGAAATTATATTGGCGGCCTCTTCGAGAGACGTACCAGCTGCAAGTGCATCATCAAGCTGACCGGTTAATTTAATGATGTTGTCGACAGCCATTTCTCTTGCCAGGTCTTTTTTGATTTCTGCTTGAAGCGAATTGAACGACGGGACTTGCTCAAGTTTGATATTTTTTACGCGGACAACGTGCCATCCGAGAGCGGTTTTTACAGGGTCCGAAACACCATTGGCTGGAAGTTTAAAAGCAGCTTCCCCGACTTTTGCCGGTAGGTCCTGTTTGCGGAGACTGCCGAGGTCGTTTGGCGTTAGCTTGGCTATTTCTTGAGCGGCACCAGCAAATTGGCGTCCCGATTGTGTCTGTTTTGCGAAAGAACTCGCCTTCGCTTCATCCTGAAAAAGAACCTGTTCTAGCTCACGACGCTCCGGCACAGTTCTCGTTTCCCTACGATATTCATATTCCTCCCGAATTCGTGATTCCGCCGGGTTGAGTTCCTTTGCGACCTCGTCAGGATCGAGAAAGATAGCAGTTACCCTTCGAAATTCAGGTGCCATGAACCGTGCTGGATTTTTTTTGTGAAATGCGGTGAGTTCAGCTTGATTGGGTGTAGGAACTTCGGATGCCTTACCGAACGGGATTTCCACAATGTCAGCAACCCGCTGCTCATTGCGATATTTATACACTGTATCTACGAGCGATTTTGGAACAAATGATGATGAACTAAGGGCGTTTGTTACCTGGCGCTGGGTAATTTCCTGCCGCAATAAATCCACGTATCGGGATTCAGGTAGATCTTCTCCCTGAAGGAATCGTCTGAAAGCAAGCCGATCAAATTGGCCACTCGGTGTCTGAAACCGTGGGTCACTGAAAATTGTTTGTCGAATTAGGTCTTCACCCGCGCCGAGTCCAAGGTTTTGTGCTTCTAGGGACAGCAATCTCGAATTGACGAGTTGGTCCATAGTTTGATCTATCAGGCCGAGCCGCGACGCTTGCTGGACATCGAAATTTCCGCCGAGCTGACGCCGCATAATCGATAGAAGCCGGCGGACCTGATTGCTGAGGTCGTTCCTGCTAATTTCCGTTTCACCAACCTTTGCTACCACGTCCCCGATAACGGGTCCGCGAACAACGTCGCCAATTCCCCAAACTGCAAACGAAAGTATTAGAAAAAACGCCAATATTTTGGCGACCCAAGAAGCTGCCTTGGAACGCATCGCTTCAATCATATCAATGCCTTGCCGATTAAAATTTCGTGATTGTCTCGACCACTCACTGTTGACCGCATAATAGGAAGTGGGGACAGGCCCTGCAATATGCAATGCATCCTTGAATTCCAGTCGCTTGGAGCAAAATCATGGATATGATAAACACCGACGATCCACCGAACGATTTGAGGGTTTTGGCGATGCGCCCGTTGATTGCTGGCAATTGGAAGATGAATACTTTACGCGCCGATGCGAGTGCCTTGGCGGCTGGGCTTGTAGAACAAAGAGCGGCAATAGATCCCGGTTGTGACATTCTTATTTGTCCACCCTTTGTGTCTATTCGTTCGGTTGGTGAAATCGTTTTGGGAAGCCCGATCAAATTAGGCGCTCAGGACTGCCATGTCGAAGTTTCTGGTGCGCATACAGGCGATGTCAGCGCAGAAATGCTTGTCGATGCTGGTTGCAACTTTGTAATTGTCGGCCATTCAGAAAGGCGCACCAATCATGGCGAAGGCGACAAATTGGTAGGGGAGAAAGCGAAAGCGGCGTTTATTCAGAGCCTCTCAGCTATAATATGCGTTGGAGAATCCCTGGATGAACGCAACGAAGGAAAAACACTCGCGGTTGTCGAAGAACAGGTCTCTAAATCTGTACCCGCAGAGGCAACGGCTGAAAATACTATCGTCGCCTATGAGCCCGTTTGGGCGATTGGTACCGGATTGACGCCAACTATCGAACAAATTTCTGAAGTCCACGATAACATTCGCTCTCTTCTTAATTCTCGTTTTAAGGATGGAGAGGAATTCAGGTTGCTCTATGGTGGGTCAATGAATCCGGGCAACGCTGGCGAAATTCTTGCCATTAAGAACGTAAATGGCGGTTTGGTTGGCGGTGCTAGTTTGAAGGTAGAAGATTTCTGGTCAATTTGTACAAGCGTTTAATTAGTTGGCAGATTTGTGAATGCCTTAATTATAAATTCCGCTGGTCAAAGTGGTGGTTACCGGACTAAAAGAAGCGCAACTATTGCCTATATTTAACTGGCTTAGTTAATTTAGACTCAAAAAGGGCAGGTCTTTGGAAACTGTTTTACTACTAATACATTTGTTTTTAGCTCTTGCTTTAGTAATCGTTGTATTGCTGCAAAAAAGCGAAGGCGGCGCTTTGGGTATTGGCGGCGGCAATATGGGTGGCTTGGTCTCCGCACGTGGTTCTGGAAATTTACTGACCAAGGCGACGGGAATTATCGCTACATGTTTCATTGCGACCAGTCTTATTCTCGCTATTCTCGCCGGAAATACAGGAAGCGGGCCAGCGCGCTCTATAGTGGATAAACCGCCTGAAAAAACAGCACCGGCCAAGCCCACAGGACCTTCAGTACCGCTCGCAAAATAGCGAAAATTCGAATCAGTCTCTGAGAGGCGGCATTTCTGCCGTGTCTTTGCCATTGGGCGTTCGGAGTAACTGCTGTAAAGTCGGGGTCCATGACGCGGTTTGTGTTTATCACCGGTGGCGTGGTTTCATCCCTCGGAAAGGGGATTTCCTCAGCATCTTTGGGCGCCTTGCTTCAAGCGAGAGGGTTTAAGGTTCGTCTTCGAAAATTGGACCCGTATTTGAATGTAGATCCGGGCACGATGAATCCTATTCAACACGGTGAAGTCTATGTGACGGATGACGGTGCAGAAACCGATCTCGATCTTGGACATTATGAACGGTTTACCGGCGTTCCTGCACGTCAGGGAGACAACGTCACCACAGGCCGAATTTATTCCACGGTATTGGCCCGCGAACGGCATGGCGATTATTTGGGCGCAACCGTACAAGTAATTCCCCACGTCACAGATGCAATCAAAGAATTTATTGAATCTGAAACCAATGATGCTGATTTTATTTTATGTGAAATCGGTGGCACGGTGGGTGACATAGAAAGCTTGCCATTTCTTGAGGCAATCCGCCAAAAGGCGAATGAATTGGGACGAGAGAGATCGATGTTCATTCATTTGACGCTTTTGCCCCATCTTTCCGCTGCAGGAGAGGTTAAGACAAAGCCCACGCAGCATTCAGTCAAAGAACTGCAAAGCGTGGGAATTCAAGCAGATATTTTGCTTTGTCGTTCCGACCGACCTATACCCGCCGACGCAAGAAGAAAGATTGCCTTGTTCTGCAATGTTGCGCCGGAAAGAGTAATTTCAGCTCCCGATGTCGAGACGATTTACGAAGTTCCGCTGGTGTATCACGAGCAGGGTTTTGACGTAGAAGTTTGTAGACATTTTGGAATCGAAGCAAAAGTAGAACCTGATCTCGGTCGCTGGGTCGAAATTGTCGACAGTATCAAACAACCGGAAGGGAAGGTAACAATAGCAGTGGTTGGGAAGTACACCGAGCTACCTGATGCTTATAAGTCGTTGGCGGAGGCCTTAGGTCATGGGGGAATCGCTAACAATGTTGGCGTCGAGATGCGTTGGATTGATTCTGAAATATTTGAAAGAGAGGATGCAGTCCAACATCTGGAAGATGTCGATGGAATATTAGTACCAGGCGGATTCGGCGAGCGGGGCTCAGAAGGAAAAGTTGCGGCGGTCAAATTTGCTAGAGAGCATCAGGTCCCGTATTTCGGAATTTGCTTTGGAATGCAGATGGCTGTTATTGAAGTGTCACGCAACCTTGCGGGAATTGCGGCGGCTGGTTCAACTGAATTTGGTGATGTCGATGATGCTGTTGTTGGCCTTTTGACCGAGTGGAAAAAAGGAGATGCGGTTGAATTGCGCGATGAAAATGATGATTTGGGCGGTACGATGCGATTGGGATCGTATCCCTGTCAGCTGAAAACAGGCAGTCTCGTTCAGGAGATATACGGGACAGAAACAATCGAGGAACGGCATCGTCATCGTTACGAGGTGAATATTAATTATGCCGATAAGCTGCAGGCAGCGGGACTGGTATTTTCGGGATTGTCTCCCGATGGTGAATTGCCAGAAATCATAGAATTGGCTGATCATCCCTGGTTTGTCGGTGTTCAGTTTCACCCTGAACTCAAATCAAAGCCTTTTGACCCGCACCCCTTGTTTACATCATTTATCAAGGCCGCGGTGGACCGGTCGCGTCTCGTTTAGTAGAACTGCCAGGGTTCCTTGTCGCTACGGAAAATGCCGCCCATGGGTTTGCCGCATCACATCTCAATTGGAGACATCACTATCGGTAATGATTTGCCGCTAACTATTATTGCTGGTCCTTGTGCACTTGAGGGAAAAAATCATGCGCTTGAAATGTCGCATGCTTTGGTTGAGCTCACCTCAGCATTGGGGATTGGCCTGATATATAAATCATCATTTGATAAGGCGAACCGAACATCGTTAAAGAGTAACCGGGGTATCGGTATGAATGAAGGGTTGCCGATTTTGGCAGAAGTACGCGAAACATATGGTTGTCCAGTCATTACGGACGTCCATCTCCCAGACGAATGCGCACCGGTGGCCGATATCGTTGATGTTCTGCAAATTCCTGCATTTTTATGCCGGCAAACGGATCTGGTGGTTGCCGCGGCTAAGACAGGGAAGCCCTTAAATATTAAGAAGGGCCAGTTTCTCGCCCCGTGGGATATGGAAAATGTCGTGGCGAAGGCTATTGATAGCGGCAATGACAATGTCATGGTCTGCGAAAGAGGAACGAGCTTCGGCTACAATACACTTGTTTCAGATATGCGTTCGCTTCCAACGATGGCTGCTATGGGGCATCCCGTCGTATTTGATGCGACGCATTCGGTTCAACAACCAGGTGGTCAGGGGTCAGTTAGCGGCGGTCAGAGAGAATTCGTTCCAGTTTTGGCGCGTGCCGCTGTTGCAATAGGTGTCGCAGCCGTATTTTTGGAAACTCATAATGATCCTGATAGCGCACCGAGTGATGGTCCCAATATGGTTCCGCTCGATCAAATTGAACCTTTGCTCAAGAACCTGATTGAATACGATCAGATTGCTAAGACAAAACACTGAAATTTAGTTGGAAATTGAAGATCGGAGTATTTGAATGACTGCAATTGTCGCCATTCATGGTCGGGAAATTCTAGACTCCCGCGGCAACCCAACAGTAGAGGTTGATGTACTGCTTGAAACCGGAGCATCTGGACGCGCTGCCGTGCCATCAGGTGCGTCAACTGGTATTCATGAGGCCGTCGAACTTCGGGATGGTGATAAGGAGCGCTTTGGTGGCAAGGGTGTTCAAAAAGCCGTCGATGCCATCAATGGAGAGATATTTGACGCACTTTCGGGGTTAGATGCTGAAGATCAGGTTGAGATTGATTCAACGATGTGGTCTTTGGATGGTGAGGCGAATAAGAGTCGTCTGGGAGCGAATGCCATTCTAGGTGTTAGCCTCGCAACTGCGAAAGCGGCCGCTGCAGAGGCAGGTTTACCACTCTATCGCTATGTGGGCGGCGTTAGCGCCCACATTTTGCCGGTGCCAATGATGAATATTCTGAATGGCGGTGCGCACGCGGACAATCCTATCGATATTCAAGAGTTCATGATCATGCCGGTTTCTGCGAATTCCATGTCAGAGGCGATTCGCTGTGGAGCCGAAATTTTTCAAGCTCTTAAAGGTGAGCTTTCGAAGGCTGATCTCAACACTAACGTGGGCGATGAGGGCGGTTTTGCCCCCAACCTGGGCAGTGCAGAGGAAGCGCTCGAATTTATAATGAAGTCTACGAAAGTCGCTGGTTATGAACCGGGGGAAGATGTCTTTCTGGCACTTGACGCGGCTTCCAGCGAGTTTTTTGAAGATGGGAAATATGAACTTTCTGGCGAAGGCAAATCTCTATCTCCCGAAGAAATGGTAGGCTATTACGCTGATTTGGTATCCAAGTTTCCGATTATTTCCATTGAAGATGGAATGTCAGAGGATGACTGGGATGGTTGGGCGGCACTGACCACGAAAATTGGTAATAAGGTCCAACTCGTGGGAGATGATCTGTTTGTCACAAATACGGAACGACTTTCACGCGGTATCGACGATGGCGTAGCCAATTCGATTCTGATTAAGGTAAATCAAATTGGCACATTAACAGAGACGCTTGCTTCAGTTGAGATGGCCCACAAGGCAGGATTTACAGCGGTAATGTCACACAGGTCCGGAGAAACAGAAGACTCAACCATTGCCGACCTCGCGGTCGCGACGAATTGTGGTCAAATAAAAACAGGGTCACTTTGTCGTTCGGATCGCACGGCAAAGTACAACCAACTCATCCGGATCGAAGAGGATTTGGCTGATCAAGCGGAATATGCCGGGCGTTCAATTTTACAAAATTCGTGAATTCGAAGAGTCAAACTGATTCTTTTTTGCAACACTTTTCTCTAAGTTCAGGTTTTTTCAGACTCTTTTCTTAAAATTATCTTGACGGAACGAATCGGTATGTGATTCGATTCGCTCATGTCAGTTGTATTGGAAATACGTCGGCGTGGGCGACACATTACGGGTTCCATCTTAGGCGCTCTGTTGTTTGCCTATTTTGTGATGCACGCCATCCAGGGGGATCGCGGTCTGCTGGCTTGGTTACAAATCCGTCAGCAAATTGCGGCAGCAGAAGTGCATTTTTCCGTTTCGCAAGGGGAAAGAGAGCGTTGGGAGCAGAGAATCGCGCTTTTGCGTCGCAATGCTATGAACCGGGATATGCTTGATGAGCGTGTTCGATCAGTTACGGGTTTTGTCAAAAAAGACGAAATACTGGTGTATTCGAGGGCAGAAAATAAGATTCGATAGAGCCGCGTAGCTGGTAAGAACGCATGTCTAAACGGCTCGTTTCAAAATTGGCCTGAAAATTTAATTTTTCTTTCAAATCCTACCGTCAAAAGAACATAAACTTTCTCACGCTAATATTGCGTGATCGCAGGTTTTGTATAACCTCAGTATGGTTAATTTTCATATTTGGGGCCTTACCCGTGTCCATTCTTCGAGGTGAAAATTATGGCTAATAAAAGCAAGAGAGCTGCGGCAAAAGCTCCGAAACCCCGAAAGCGGGCGGCTAAATCAAGCAAAACGAACGGAGCGGGCGCAGCAGACTTGCAAAATACATCGGAATCTTTGCTAGCCTTTTATCGTGATATGCTTCTTATTCGAAGATTCGAGGAACGTGCGGGACAACTATATGGAATGGGTTTGATCGGCGGTTTCTGTCATTTGTATATAGGACAGGAAGCTGTTGTCGTAGGCATGCAGGCCGTTATCAAAGAGACTGATGCTGTAATTACCAGTTATCGGGATCACGGGCACATGCTTGCTTGTGGTATGGATCCAAAAGGCGTCATGGCAGAACTGACTGGCAGGAGCGGCGGTTATTCTCGGGGAAAAGGCGGCTCCATGCATATGTTTAGTACCGAAAAAAATTTTTTCGGTGGTCACGGTATCGTGGGAGCGCAGGTTTCGATCGGTACGGGACTTGCATTTGCGCAGCGCTACAATGGTGAAGGAGCCATTACACTCGCCTATTTTGGAGATGGCGCCGCAAACCAGGGACAGGTTCATGAATCCTTTAATATGGCCGCCCTCTGGAACCTTCCCGTCGTATACGTGATCGAAAACAACAAATACGGAATGGGTACTTCTGTTCAAAGAGCTTCAGCGGCTGAGGATCTATCTCAACTTGGTGCTGGAAGAGGGATCTTTGGTGTTCAGGTCGACGGCATGGATGTTGAAGCGGTCAAAGAGGCAGGGTCTATGGCGGCGGAAAAATGTCGGGCCGGCGATGGACCTGTCATATTGGAAATGATGACATATCGCTATCGTGGTCATTCGATGTCCGATCCCGCGAATTACAGGTCCAAGGAAGAAGTTGCAAAAGTCAGGGACGAGCAGGATCCGATAACCAATCTTAAAAGTTTGATTTTAAAACGAAAAATCATTGACGAAGATCAATTTAAGGAAATTGATAAAGAAATTCGAGACGTCGTCTCAGAAGCGGCTGATTTCGCCCAGAATAGTCCAGAACCAGATCCATCGGAGCTCTATACCGACGTTCTGGTCGAGGCATAAGAAGAAAGACCGCGAAACATGCCAACGAACATTTTGATGCCCGCACTCTCTCCGACAATGACGGAAGGCAACCTTGCAAAGTGGCACAAACAGGAAGGCGATGCGGTTGAACCGGGCGATATACTCGCCGAGATCGAGACCGATAAAGCGACGATGGAAGTCGAAGCTGTTGATGAAGGCGTTTTGGGAAAAATACTGATCCCGGATGGGTCCGAGGGAGTCCAGGTCAATCAGGTAATCGGGATCATCGTCGCGGAAGGCGAGGATGTGTCCGTGGAAACCCAACCATTGGCAGAGCCGCATTCTCCTGCAGCATCCGAAGACCCTCCGCCGCCTGCACAGACCCAAACCACCGAACCTCCTCCTAAACCATCCGCCTTACCCGTTGAGGTCGACTATGACGGCGAAACCGTTCGTTCGACAGTTCGCGAAGCGTTGCGCGATGCAATGGCCGAAGAATTGAGGAATGATGATCGTGTGTTTCTAATGGGTGAGGAGGTTGCCCAATACGAAGGAGCTTATAAGGTCAGCCAAGGGCTCTTGGATGAGTTTGGCGACAAACGCGTTATTGATACTCCTATCACTGAACACGGTTTTACCGGTGTCGGCGTTGGCGCTGCGTTCTTGGGTCTCCGCCCGATCGTAGAGTTTATGACATTTAATTTCGCCATGCAGGCAATGGATCAACTGATCAACTCTGCAGCAAAGACGAATTATATGTCGGGTGGACAAATGGGATGTCCTATCGTTTTTCGAGGCCCGAACGGGTCGGCCGCTAGAGTTGGGGCGCAGCACTCGCAGTGCTTTGCAAGTTGGTATGCCCATATCCCTGGCCTTAAAGTGGTTTCTCCATGGAGCGCTGCGGATTCGAAGGGTTTGCTGAAGTCTTCTATACGCGATCCCAACCCCATTATTTTTCTGGAAAATGAACTTTTGTACGGTGGCAGCTTTGACGTCCCAACTGACCCGAACTGGCTGGTTCCGATAGGCAAAGCCAAAGTTGTACGCGAAGGCAGTGATGTCACGATTACGGCGTTTTCGATAATGGTAGGCAAAGCACTTGAAGCTGCCGATGCATTGGCGTCGGAGGGTATCGAAGCAGAAGTTATTGATCTGCGAACGCTTAGACCATTGGATACACAGACCATTGTAGAGTCGGTTCAAAAGACAAATCGAGTCGTATCGGTAGAAGAGGGGTGGCCGTTTGCGGGAATTGGAGCGGAAATCTCGGCAACTATTATGGAGCAGGCTTTTGATTGGCTGGATGCTCCTGTTGGTCGGGTTACTGCGGAAGACGTTCCTCTTCCATATGCGGCAAACCTGGAAGCGCTCGCACTGCCTCAGGTTGACGACATTGTTGCGGCGGCAAAAGCCGTTAGTTATCGCAACTGAATTCCGGGATTAGCGCATGCCGATAAATATCCTCATGCCAGCATTATCTCCGACTATGACGGAGGGAAACCTCGCCAAGTGGCACAAGGGAGAGGGTGATAGTGTTCAACCTGGTGACGTTCTAGCGGAAATCGAAACTGATAAAGCGACCATGGAAGTCGAAGCTGTCGATTCCGGAACACTCGGCAAAATTCTAGTTCCAGACGGCAGTGAGAATGTTGCGGTCAATAATGTCATTGGTGTTTTGCTGGAAGACGGTGAGAACGTCGATGATATCGATATTTCGGCCACAGTCTCTGCAACGCCGGCATCGGAGGTAAAGGAAGATGCAGTTCCGGTAATTTCTAATAATTCGAGCGACAGTCCGACAGCGACGCCGTTGGCCAGACGACTGGCGGAGCAAGCAGGATTAGATTTGTCGACGATTACCGGCACTGGCGCACGGGGAAAAATCACGCGAGCGGATGTTGAAGCTTTAACCGATGGTAAAGCGGCCGACAATGTTGCAACGGGTGCTGAACGAATCTTTGCAAGCCCACTTGCTAAACGACTGGCGGCGGAAGCAGGCCTCGATCTTTCGGCGATTGCAGGTACAGGCCCGCAAGGCCGTATAGTTAAAGCGGATATTGAAAAGGCAAAGACATTGTTACCAGCGGCCAATGTTGTAGGTGGTTTGGGAATGTCTTCTGGTGGGAAATTTGAAGACGTGCCCATGAGTTCTATGCGGAAAGTGATTGCGGAACGCATGGCCCATTCCAAATCCAATGTTCCTCATTTCTACTTAAGTGTGGATTGCGAAATCGATGAACTACTTAAAGTCCGTTCGTCTCTCAACGAACGGCTTGAAGACGGTAAGCTCTCCGTGAACGACTTTGTCATTCGAGCCTGCGCATTGGCTCTAATTGAAGTGCCGGAGGCAAATGCGGGATGGCTGGGTGACGGAATGATGAGGCTTTATAGGTCTGCGGATATTTCGGTCGCTGTGGCGTTGGACGAAGGTTTGATCACACCGATAATCCCCGATGCCGAAAGCAAGGGGTTGGCAGAAATTTCATCTGCCATGAAAGATCTGGCTCTTCGTGCCCGTGACGGAAAACTATCTCCCGAAGAATATCAGGGCGGTTCGTTTACAATTTCCAATTTGGGAATGTTCGGTATCAAACAGTTCGATGCCGTCATTAATGAGCCGCAAGGGTGTATTTTGGCGGTCGGCGCCGGTGAGCCGCGGCCGGTGGTCAAGAATGGGGAAATTGTCCCTGCAACCGTTATGACATGTACGCTGTCGTGCGATCACCGTGTTGTTGATGGCGCGACGGGCGCTAAACTTTTGAGTGCTATCAAGCGTCTAATTGAATATCCGCCGGCAATGTTGCTTTAACTATATGGCGCGACACTCATTAACCCATTTCAGGATGTCTAGTTGGACCAGGCAACCTAACGGATTTTGACAGAGCAGTAAGGCGTATGGCCGACACAAGTTTCGATATTTTTGTTATTGGCGGGGGACCAGGTGGCTATGTCGCTGCCATCCGGGCGAGCCAACTCGGTATGAAAGTAGCGCTGGCCGAACGCGAACACTTGGGTGGCATTTGTCTAAACTGGGGATGTATCCCAACAAAAGCACTCTTACGGACATCAGAGGTGCACCATATTTTGCACAATCTCGATGAATTCGGAATGAGCGCAAAGGATATCTCTTTTGATATCAAAAAAATCGTAAAGCGTTCTAGGAATGTCGCGAAGCAGCTCAATCAAGGCGTGGCGCATTTATTAAAGAAGAACAAAGTTACTGTTTTTGACGGAACTGGATCGGTGACTGGGTCGGGGTCAGTATCGATCATCGATCAGGACGGTAAGCAGACCGACATCAGTGCAAACAATATTATTCTGGCAACCGGTGCCCGAGCACGGACGCTGCCAGGACTTGAACCCGACGGAAAACGGATCTGGACATATCGAGAAGCAATGGTTCCAGAAACTCTGCCAAAATCCTTGTTGGTGGTTGGCTCTGGCGCCATCGGTATGGAATTCGCAAGTTTTTACAAAGATTTGGGCTCTGCAGTAACCATTGTTGAGGTAATGGATCGTATTTTGCCAGTTGAAGATGCCGAAATCTCAAATCTCGCTCAGAAGTCGTTTGAAGCGCAGGGGATGACTATTCACACTGGTGCAAAGGTTCATCGTCTTAAATCTGGTGCCAAGGGCGTCACCGCGGAATTGGAAATTTCAGGCAAAGCGGAAAAAGAAACCTATGACCGGGCAATTCTAGCAGTAGGGATTGTTGGAAATGTTAAGAATATTGGTCTCGAGGGTACATCTGTCGTCGTAGACAATAGCCATGTCACTGTAAACGAGTGGCTGGAAACTGATGAGAAAGGCATTTTTGCCATCGGTGATTTGGTTGGTCCGCCGTGGTTGGCTCATAAAGCAAGCCATGAGGGTGTGGTTTGCGTCGAGCATATTGCTGGATTGGACACGCATCCGTTGGATACATCAAACATTCCCGGTTGCACGTATTGTCGACCTCAAATAGCCAGTGTTGGACTGACCGAATCAGCGGCCATCGAGAAGGGCTATGATGTTAAAGTCGGCCGGTTTCCGTTTTTGGCAAACGGGAAGGCCATTGCTCTTGGCGACCCCGAAGGACTTGTTAAAACAGTTTTTAATGAAAAAACGGGTGAGTTGTTGGGCGCGCATATGATTGGTCCAGAAGTCACCGAGATGATTCAGGGCTATACAGTCGCGCGAACTGCTGAAGCGACCGAAGCGGAGTTAATGCATACAGTATTTCCTCACCCAACATTGTCCGAAGCCATGCACGAAGCCGTACTAGACTCTTTCGGTCGCGTGATCCATTTCTGAATAGGGTATTTAAAGATCAAAATATGGCTACTTCACTAAAACCTCTTCGACCCCGCCATCCTGAGAAGGTCAATAATCCCGATAGTCCTTCTCCAAAGAAACCAGATTGGATTAGGGTAAAAGCACCAAATTCTGAAGAATTCTTCAGAACCCAGCTTTTGATGCGCAGTCTCTCGTTAAACACGGTTTGCGAGGAGGCAGCATGCCCAAATATTGGAGAATGCTGGTCGCAACGTCATGCGACAATGATGATTTTGGGTAGCGTATGCACAAGAGCCTGTGCGTTTTGCAATGTCGCGACGGGACGCCCCAATAAGGTAGATCCAGATGAACCCGACAATGTGGCGGAGGCGGTTGCTACATTAGGATTGCGGCATATCGTTATTACATCTGTTGACCGGGATGACCTCGACGATGGTGGTGCAGCCCATTTCGCAAAAGTTATTGAGAAAATTCGGGATCAAGCGCCACAAACAACAATCGAAATTTTGACACCTGATTTTTTGCGTAAGGAAGGAGCCTTGGAGGTCGTTGTTGAAGCCCGTCCAGATGTGTTCAACCACAATCTGGAAACGGTGCCGCGATTGTATCCATCTGTAAGACCTGGCGCCCGATATTTTCACTCTCTACAGCTATTGAGCCGCGTCAAAGAAATTGATGACTCCATTTTTACAAAATCGGGAGTAATGGTGGGTCTTGGTGAATCTCTGGAGGAAGTCGTTCAGGTAATGGATGATATGCGATCTGCGGATATCGACTTTCTGACAATTGGCCAATATCTCCAACCAACACTAAAGCATCATCCCATCGATAGGTTTGTTACCCCGTCCGAATTCGATCATTTGAAAAAGTATGCGGCGACAAAAGGATTCCTGGTGGTATCTGCAACGCCTTTGACTCGTTCTTCCTATCATGCCGACGAGGATTTCAAGAAGTTAGTTGAAGAAAGGCAAAAACGGGTTCGATAGACCCGTGAACGCGAATGCCTGAACATTCTGAGCGCCGATTGCTTCCTTATTCGGCTGAACAGCTATTCAATCTCGTTTCTGACGTGGAACGATATCCAGAATTTCTGCCATGGTGCGTTGGCGCACGGATATCACAACGGGAAGAAAACACCTTTCATGCCGATCTTATGGTTGGATTTAAACTGGTTCGTGAAGTGTATACCTCCAAGGTCGTTTTGGAGCGCCATTCTTTTATTAATGTGGAATATCAAAAGGGTCCCTTTAAGCATTTGATAAACTATTGGAAATTTAATGAACAAGAAAACGGATGTGAGCTCGAGTTCTTTATCGATTTTGAATTTAGATCTCGAATGCTGAAGGGAATTATCGGACCGTTTTTTGGGGAAGCGATCAATAGAATGGTTGGCGCTTTTGAAGAACGTGCCAGTGTTATTTATGGCGATAAATCCTAAGAGGTTGTGGCCGCCTCTATCAAATTAAACGCCTGTAAGACAGTAGATTCCCGAACGGCGTTTCGATCTCCTTCAAAAACCTCGTGATAGCTAGTAGTCGTTTTTCCTATGCGGGCGCACGCGAAGTGCACGAGCCCGACAGGTTTCGTTTCCGTGCCACCTCCAGGGCCCGCTATCCCCGTCACCGACACGGTTACATCCGCATTAGAGCGTGAAAGACCACCTTCTGCCATCGCACGTGCAACTTCCGGACTAACTGCACCATGGGCCTCTATCAGTTCCATTGGAACGCCGACCAATTCATTCTTGGCTTCGTTGCTGTAAGTTGTGAAACCTCTATCAACGACATCGGAAGAGCCCGAGATGGACGTCAGCGCACCAGAAATCAGGCCGCCCGTACAGGATTCCACGGTTGCGAGTTTTAGATTGGCAGTTTTACACAGACTAATAATTTCGGCGGCACGAGACAAAGTTTGTGCATCAAGCATCGTTTATCAACCAAACAGAACCATGAGACCATAAAGGCTTGCCGCAGCGTAGAGCGCGGCGAATAGGTCATCAAGCATGATGCCAAGTCCACCTTTGACTGATCGATCCGCCCACGAGACTGGCCAGGGCTTAATAATGTCGGCGAGACGAAACAAAATGAATGCGGTCAAAAAGTAGCGCCAATTTAGAGGCGCGATGGCCAGAACCAATAGTTGGCCAACAACTTCATCGATAACAATTGCACCAGGGTCTGTATCATTAGTCCGTCGGACATATACCTCGCTTGCAAGACACCCCAAAACGAACAAAGAAGCAGCGATTAAAAGTAAAAAATATATATTCCAATGAGTTAGGACAACCCAGGCAACGGGTAGGGCGACGAGTGATCCCCATGTTCCTGGCGCAATTGGTAAAAGCCCAATGCCAAAGAATGTTGAAACCAAGCAAACTGGATGGGCGAATGACATTCCGCGTGGTAACGAGCGTACTGGCATGAAATGGTTCGGTTCAGGACGGCAGGGAAATTGAAGCGCTCGCCTGGGCAGCAATGCCTTCTGATCTACCTGTAAAGCCAAGCCGCTCCGTCGTTGTTGCCTTTATGCTCACCGACGACAATGGAATTTCCAAAATTTCTGAAATTTTTTGGCGCATAGTATCCCGATGGGGCCCAACTTTAGGCAGCTCACAGATAATCGTCACATCTACGTTGACAATTTCGCCATCTAAGTTTGCTACAAGGTCCGCCGCATGACGAAGGAATTGCGTAGATTCCGCATTTTTCCATTTTTCGTCTGTCGGTGGGAAATGGCTGCCAATATCCCCATCGGCAATTGCGCCCAAAAGCGCGTCTGTGAGAGCGTGCATAGGAACATCGGCATCTGAATGGCCGTCCAATCCCTGATCATGGGGAACATTTATACCGCAAAGCATGACATGATCACCTTGCCCGAACCGATGGACGTCAAAACCGGTGCCAATTCGTGTAGTAGATCGCTTTATTCCCAACATCATTCTTGCCTGCTGCATGTCTTCCTGCGTTGTTATTTTCAAATTTGTTTCATTCCCTTGTATAATTTTGACAGAAATCCCCGCATTTTCAGCGACCATTGAATCATCCGTGAGATCCAGTCCAATCGCCGATTTGTGTGCAGATAAGATAGCGTCAAATTCAAAAGCTTGTGGTGTTTGAGCCCGCCATAATGTGCGGCGGTCCAATGTTTTCGATACAGTTTTCTTATCTTCGCGTGTTTGTTTAATCGTATCGAAAACCGGCAATGCCGGAATTACGGCTTTGTGATCTTTCAGGGTTTCGATGATTTGGGAAATCATCTCTGGATCAGGGAAGGGGCGTGCTCCATCGTGAATCAAAATTTTACTTGGGTTTATATCGGTTAGGCTTTCAAGCCCCAGACGAACGGACTCCTGCCTCGTATTGCCACCGTCAACGGGCTCTAGAATTGGTAGATCGGAAAAAATTTCATCATACAGCGCCTGATCTTGCGGCCTTCTAACAATTCGAATGCCATCGATGATGTCATTGACCAAAAATCTCTCCACAGCATGTCTGATGACGGGGCGGTCTCCGAGACTCATATATTGTTTCGGAATTTCCTCGCCATATCGGCTGCCGCTGCCTCCGGATAAAATTAGGGCGATACAGCCTGTCATAAACGCCTCGTTCGATTGTGTTGTTTCTAGAAAATGGAAACTGTTTCGAAACAGGGTACCGTTGGAGGCATTTTATGCCAAGGTACCGAGAATCTTGCGAACAAATCTGCACGGGATTAAATCAGCCTGATATAATCGAATGATGGATACCATGTCCTATTTATCAATTTCGGCGCTACTCGGTCTGTTACCGTCGGTCGTCTATGCATATCGCGCACCACATGGGACCAAAACCTTGTTTTGGATATTCATGGTTGTTGCGATTTCAGGAACTGGTGTTCTTACTGCGTCCGCGTTTTCTGAAGGATGGCGCACAGGATTTGCACCAACGCTATGGGCTACAATCACAGCAACATTATTAATCTATCTTCCGGTTGCGCTTTGTTTTCGCGAAGGTAATAAACTCGCCGCCGGGTTGTTGCCCTATCTCATTGTTTTGGCAGTTCTCGCCACCATTTGGCAAAACCAGCCAGAAAAACCATTTTTGACCGACGCTCCGTCAATTTGGGTAATTTTACATATCGCTTTTTCTGTAACCACATATGCCGTGTTGACGCTTGCCGCAATTGCAGGTTTTGCCGCGTTTATTCAAGAACGCAGCCTCAAAACAAAGCAGCAGACATTTCTGAATACCGCATTTCCGACATTGTCGGCTTCTGAAGAAATGGAGGCACGATTATTGCAGTATTGTGCAGTTGTTTTGGGAGTCGGTTTGTTAACTGGTATAGCAGTTCAATTCCTTCAAACTGGTAGTGTATTTGAGATTTCCCACAAAGTTCTCTTGTCGGTTATTACGTTCATCATTGTTCTTGCCCTGTTGATTGCTCGAAAAGTAAGCGGGCTACGAGGACAAAAAGCTGCCAGGTTGGCGCTATTGGCCTATTTGATGCTCACACTTGCCTATCCGGGCGTAAAGTTTGTAACTGACGTTCTCGTTGTTTAGCTGGTAATCTAAACGTTGCGAATTTGGTTGCGGGATTTCGCCGGTTCGCAGTAGTTTTCGCCCAATATTTAGGCAACATAGCCAAGGTGCTTATCAAGTGACCATAAAAATCGATTCTTTAGAGCTGGACGCACCCGTAATTTTGGCGCCGATGTCTGGCGTATCAGACCTCCCATTCCGTCGACTCGTAAAAAGTTTGGGGGCTGGTCTGGTTGTGTCGGAGATGATCGCCAGTCAGGCGATGATACGCCAAAACAAGAAAACCATGAAAATGGCGACAAATTGCGCGGAAGAATTTCCGATGTCGGTGCAACTTGCCGGCTGTGAACCCGATGTTATGGCGGAAGCGGCAAAGTTAAATGAAGACCGTGGAGCAGCGGTCATTGACATTAATATGGGGTGCCCCGTTAAGAAGGTTGTGAATGGCCACGCTGGATCTGCCCTGATGCGTGAGGAAACAAAAGCAGCAAAGATACTTGAAGCAGTTGTAAAGGCTGTAAAATTACCGGTTACCCTCAAGATGAGAACGGGCTGGGATGACGACAGCAGAAATGCGCCCACTCTCGCACGTGTAGCTGAAGACATCGGTATCAAAATGATCACCGTCCACGGTAGAACAAGATGTCAATTTTACAACGGTTCCGCCGACTGGTCGTTCATATCAAAGGTTAAAGCGGCTGTTTCGCTCCCTGTGGTCGCCAACGGCGACGTTACATGCATGGAGGACGTTCAAGCAATATTGGCGAAATCGGGAGCGGACGGTGTAATGATCGGCCGAGGTACTTATGGAAAACCATGGTTTTTGTCGCAGGTAATTGAGTTTTTAAAAACAGGAAAACGGGTACCTGACCCAACTCTAGTCGAACAATATGAGATCGTTCGCGACCATTATTTGGAAATGCTTCACCACTATGGAAGCTATACCGGTATGCGTATGGCAAGGAAACATGTCAGTTGGTATACAAAGGGATTACCAAAATCGGCGGAATTTCGGGCAACAATTAATAAAATTCCTGAAGCCGATGATGCTTTGCGCGCCATCGATGATTACTACGATTTAGTTCTATCGCGAGAAAAGGCCGCGTAGCAGGATGGCGACAACACTTCAGTTAGTCGACAAAAACGCCGAGCTTGAAGAGATTAATATTTTGGGCGCTCTGGCGTTTCCAATTTTGGTCGTCAACTCTGAAAACCAAATAAGTTATGTAAATGCGGCGACGGAACAATTTCTGGAGCAGGGAAAATCCTTGTTGACTGGATTCCCACTCGATCAGGTGTTTTCAAAACACAGCCCCATCCTTTCTTTGGCGGAACAGGTTCGCGCGAATTCGATTAGTGTATTTGAACACGATATCGATTTGTCGAGTGCCCGAGGTGGTACCCGACGGATAAGCGTACAGGCATCGCCTATGTTGGATAGGCCTGGCTCCGTGGTTTTATCATTCCATTCGCATGGTGCTGCGCGCAGCATGGAACGCCAACTTGTACACCGTGGAGCTGCAAGATCGGTAACTGCAATGGCCTCGATGTTAGCTCACGAAGTCAAAAATCCGCTTTCGGGAATTCGGGGTGCTGCACAGCTGCTTGAAAGCGCGGTTAACATCGAAGATCAGTCTCTGGCACAGTTGATAAAAGATGAGGCCGACCGGATTTGTAAACTGGTCGATCGAATAGGCGTATTTGGTGATGAAGGTCCACCAGATCGAGAAGAGGTCAATATTCACGAAGTTTTGGATCGTGTTCATCAACTAACTTCTGCAGAATTTTCAGAAAACGTAGCAATTTTAACTGATTACGATCCGTCCTTACCGGCAATTTTGGCCAACAAGGATCAGCTGATTCAAGTTTTCTTGAATCTTGTAAAAAACGCCGTTGAGGCGATGCCCAACCAAAAAGGGGAAATTCGGTTAACAACAGGTTTCCGGCGTGGCGTCCGCCTTACAATTCCAAGCAGTCCTGAGAGGGTGCATCTGCCAATAATGATTTCTGTCACTGACAACGGTAACGGAATTCCGGACGACATTACGCAAAACATATTTGATCCATTTGTGACCACGAAATCAGGCGGTACCGGTCTTGGCCTCGCCCTAGTCGCGAAATTGGTACATGACCATGGCGGCGTTGTTGAGTTTGAGACCGATAATGAGGGCACTTCATTCAAACTTTATTTTCCGATGCTGGGCGCTTCTGGCGGCGGGCCTAACTAACAATGACCGAACAATCGACAATTTTGGTCGCGGACGACGATCGCTCCATAAGGGTGGTCTTGGAACAAGCGCTTTCCCGTTTAGGTCATGACGTGCGAACGACAGATAGCGGCAAGGTTCTTTGGGAATTGGTCGAAGCGGGGGAGGGCGATCTTGTCATAACCGATGTTGTTATGCCGGATGTAAACGGCCTGGATCTTGTCCCTCGGATCAGGAGTCTCAGACCGGACCTAAAAGTCATTGTTATGAGTGCGCAGAACACCTTGCTTACTGCTATCAAGGCGGCAGAGCGCGGCGCATTCGAGTACCTTCCCAAGCCGTTTGATCTCGACGAACTTGCGTCGATTGTCGAGAGAGCGAATGCCGCGGCCAAAGAAACTATCGCCGAGACGTCGTCAGAGTCCAAGGCAGTCGACGAGAAACTACGACTGATTGGACGGTCACCTGCTATGCAGGAGATTTATCGAACTGTTGCCCGTTTGATGACATCGGACCTCACCGTAATGATCATGGGGGAGTCTGGAACGGGAAAGGAATTGGTCGCCCGCGCTCTTCATGAATACGGGAAAAGAAAACAAGGACCGTTTGTTGCATTGAACATGGCGGCGATACCAAGGGAATTGGTCGAGAGCGAATTGTTTGGCCATGAAAAGGGCGCGTTTACCGGGGCGACGTCGGCTGGAGTTGGGCGATTTAAACAAGCGCAAAATGGTACGTTATTTCTCGATGAAATTGGTGATATGCCACTTGATGCTCAGACACGATTGTTACGCGTCCTTCAAGAGGGTGAGTTTACAACGGTGGGTGGGCGCGTAGCAGTAAAAGCTGACGTTCGAATAATTGCGGCAACACATAGAGACCTTCATGGACTCATAGAAAAGGGCCAATTTCGTGAAGACTTATTCTATCGGCTAAATGTCGTTCCGATACGCTTGCCGCCGCTTCGTGAACGCAAAGAAGATATTGCTGATTTGGTGCGTCACTTCTTGGAAATCAGTGAATCCGAGGGGCTTGGTGTTAGATCACTAGATACAGAAGCGATGGAAGGGCTCCACAATTACGACTGGCCCGGAAATGTAAGGGAGTTAGAAAACTTAATTAGGCGTGTCGCAGCGCTTTATACCGACGACATTATTACGAGCAATATTATTAGAACAGAACTGGACCAAGGAAATTCGAACGGACAAGACCCGGCTTTCGAGGACGACAATCTGAGTACTGCAGTAGAACGACATCTGTCTCGATATTTCGATTCACATCGGGGTAGTTTGCCTTCTCCAGGACTTTATGAACGCGTTTTAAAGGAAATGGAGAAACCGCTGATTTCTCTTTCTCTTACAGCGACCAAAGGCAATCAGATTAAAACAGCAAAAATGTTGGGCATAAATCGAAACACCCTTCGCAAAAAAATTAAAGAGCTTGATATCGATGTCGTGCGGGGAACACGTTAAAGTGACTCAATTGCGACGAGTAATTGCAGCAACGGAGAATATTTATGTCCGTTGAAAGTGCTGGAATTCGGGTCAAACCAACCAACCGCTTTTATCAGTGGGCACAAAGAGTCTCGCTCGGTAGAAAACTGGTGATCGCGTTGATGATTGCCGCATTCGGGATGGCAGTTCTGACATTCGCTGTACTGAGCGGATGGGCACCCTTCGGCACGAGCGTGAAAAGTGTCAGACGTGTTCTGATATTGCTCAATATTGATCTTGTGCTTTTTCTCATTCTTGGAGCAATTGTTGCTCGGAGATTGGTTCAGCTTTGGATGGAAAGGCGAAGAGGTGCCGTTGGTTCGCGTCTCCATACACGTCTCGTTGTCTTGTTTAGTTTGGTGGCTGTAACACCAACAATTATTGTATCGGTATCGTCGGCGGTAATTTTTAGTTTTGGTATCCAAACTTGGTTTAGTGACCGCGTACGAACTGCTCTATCAGAATCCAATGCGGTGGCGCAGGCCTATTTGAAAGAGCACCAACAGACCATTCGTGGCGATATTCTTGCGATGGCACGCGATGCAGCTAGATTGGCGCCAGTCGCCGCTAATGACGGGAAAAGATTTCAAAGGTTTATATCCGCACAGGGTGCTATTCGTGCGCTCAGCGAAGCTGTCGTATTCGATTCGAGCGGAAGAACGTTGGCTCGGTGGAATGAAATTGGGTTCTCTTTATTTGATGAACCTGTACCGATATGGGCGTTGGATCGTGCGCGTCGTGGCGAAACGGTAATTCTCAAAGCTGAAGCCGAGGATCGGGTACGTGCACTAATTAAATTAGAGCCCTATGTAGATCTATTTTTGTATGTGACGCGATTTATTGATCATCGCGTCCTTGGACATATTGAGCGGACGCGATCAGCGGTCAGCGAGTATGAAGAACTAGAAGGTCAGCGGTCGAGTATCGAAATTACCTTTGCAATGGTTTTCATATTTGTCGCGCTCTTGTTGTTGTTGTCCGCTATTTGGGTGGGTTTAACATTTGCAACACGCCTGGCACGCCCAATCAGCGAACTTGTCAATGCCGCGGAACAAGTGAGGGAAGGCGATCTGTCGGCACGTGTAAATGAAGGGGCTGGCGCGGACGAAGTAGGGACCTTGAGCCGTGCTTTTAATCGGATGGCAGAGCAATTGAATGTTCAAAGGGATCATTTGGTGGAGGCGAATCGGCAATTAGATGACCGTAGGCATTTTATGGAGACGGTTCTCGCAGGTGTCTCTTCCGGAGTCATTGGACTCGATGGAAATGGTAAAATTAAGGTCGTTAACAGCGCTGCGGCAGACCTATCGTCGACAAAAGCAGAAGAGGCTATTGGCCGCCGGTTAGACGAAATGGTCCCCGAAAGTGCAGATTTATTGACAGAGGCACTTTCTTATCGGTCCCAGCCTGTAAATGGCCAGATTGAACTTCGCAATGGAAACAAAAGACAAACAGTTCTTGTAAGGATTTCTCCGCAAGAAGGAGCTGATACCGAACAAGATTACGTTGTGACATTTGACGACATAACTGAACTGCTTTCGGCACAGCGTAAGGCTGCGTGGTCAGATGTCGCCCGTAGAATTGCTCATGAAATTAAAAATCCTCTGACGCCAATCCAATTAGCGGCTGAAAGGTTACGTCGGAAATATCAGCAAGAAATCGCATCAGATCCGGAAACATTTGTGAATTGTACCGATACTATTATACGTCAGGTCGGTGACATAGGTCGTTTGGTCGATGAATTCTCGGCCTTTGCAAGAATGCCGTCACCGGTAATGAAAGAAGAAAATATTTCCGCTATTTGTCGAGATTCGGTCGTTTTGTTTGAAAATGCGCACCGGGAGATTTCCTTTCGCTGCAATTTCGGCGCCGAACCCGTTTTGGTATCCTGCGATGCTCGCCAAATTGGCCAAGCATTGACAAATCTTTTGCAGAATGCGGTTGATGCAATAGAAGGAAATGCCCGTTCAACTGAAGAGTCGAAATTTGTGGAACTGGCGATTGATGCGTACTCTGAAAAAATCGTTGTGACAGTTCGAGATAATGGTAAAGGACTGCCAACCGATGATCAGCGAGACAGGTTGACCGAGCCGTATGTTACCACCCGTGATAAGGGCACGGGATTGGGATTAGCGATCGTTCGAAAAATTATGGAAGACCATGGTGGCGAATTGAAATTGGAGGACCACCCGGACGGCGGTGCCAAAGTCAGTCTGGTTTTTTTATTGACGACTGATAAAAATCTGGCTGCACCCGAAATCAGTAAACTGTCAATTGACGAGGATGACAATGGCCTCTGATATTCTAGTCGTAGATGATGAGTCGGATATCCGTCACCTTATTGCCGAAATCTTGCGTGACGAAGGATTCAGATGCCGGGAAGCCGATAGCAGTGAAACTGCGTTGGACGCTTTCGAAAGCCGTATTCCAGACCTGATAATTTTGGATATTTGGTTGCAGGGGAGCGGAATGGATGGCCTGGCTTTGCTGGAAGAGATAAAATCGAAATCGCCAGATCTGCCGGTGATCATGATAAGCGGCCACGCGGACATAGAAACTGCCGTAAACGCCATCAAAATAGGTGCTTACGACTTTATTGAAAAACCATTTAAAGCGGATCGCCTGCTGTTGATGGCGGAGAGAGCGATCGATGCCGCTCAATTGCGACGAGAGAATGAAGAACTGCGTCGGCGTGTTGGAAACGACGTCCCCCTGATTGGTGTGTCGAATGCAATTGGACAGCTTAAGAGTTCAATAGAGCGGGTAGCACCAACGGAAAGCCGTGTAATTATCTCCGGGCCACCCGGTGCCGGAAAAGAAGTTGTAGCGAGATTGTTGCACGGAGCATCGACGAGAAGTAAAGGGCCATTAGTAATTCTCAACTGTGCCACAATGACACCCGAGCGAATGGAATTGGAATTATTTGGCTCTGAAAGTGAACAAGATGGGTCAGTCGTACAGGGCACTTTTGAGCAGGCCAATGGCGGGACACTGTTATTAGATGAAGTTGCCGATATGCCTTTCGAAACCCAAGGAAAAATTGTCAGAGTTTTGCAGGAACAGTTGTTTCATCGTGTTGGCGGCTCTAACGCAATCGAAGTTGATGTTCGGGTGATTGCCAGTACCAATCGTGACCTTCAGGAGGAGATGTCTAACGGCAAATTCAGGGAAGACCTGTATTACAGGTTATGCGTTGTGCCCATAGGTGTTCCTGCTCTGAAAACTAGGCCGGAAGATATTTCAGTTCTCATTGAATATTTTATGGATGTTGCTTCGAGTACGACGGGATTACCGAATAGAGATATTGCCGATGACGCTTTGGCATGTTTGCAGAGTTATGATTGGCCGGGAAATGTTCGTCAATTGCGGAATGTCGTTGACTGGATCTTGATTATGGCCGGTGGAAATAATAATGAACCTGTCACAGCAGAAGCATTGCCGCCTGAAATCGGTGCTGAAACGCCCGCTTCAATGCGTTGGGAGGAAGGTAGTGAGGTCATGGCGTTATCTCTTCGGGAAGCGCGTGAATTATTTGAAAGACAATATCTAAAAGCACAAGTTTCGCGATTCGGAGGGAATGTCTCGAAAACAGCGGAATTTGTCGGGATGGAACGCTCTGCATTACATAGAAAATTGAAATCACTAGGCGTTTCAGGCGATGAACGGGTAGAAGAGGTTGGGGTTAGTTAGCCCTCCCATACGGAAACGGCAAATCTATGAAAATCATTGTAAGTGGGGCGGGTCAGGTTGGATTCCACATCGCGCGTCAATTGTCCGCTGAAGAAAACGACGTCGTTGTAATAGACCAGTCCCCAGATCTTGTCCGGCGCGTCGGAGATGCGCTCGACGTCCAGGCGTTTGTCGGTTTTGGATCTCATCCTGACGTGCTGGAGAGAGCAGGGGCCGCAGACGCCGATATGTTTATTGCGGTTACCTATGCAGACGAGGTCAACATGGTGGCCTGCCAGGTAGCCCATTCTCTTTTCAACGTTCCGATGAAGATCGCGCGAATCAGGGCACAAAGTTACCGCGACCCGATATGGGCGGACCTTTTTAGCCGGGATCACATGCCTATCGATGTGATTATTTCGCCTGAAATGGAAGTTGCAAAAGCGATATCTCGTAGGCTGCAGGTTCCGGGCGCATTTGAAACGATTTCTTTGGTCGACGGCATGGTTCGTTTAATGGGTGTTCGATGCAATGCTGATTGTCCGGTAATCAATACACCACTTCGCCAGCTGACAGGTCTTTTTCCGGATCTCAATATTGTCGTCGTAGCAATTTCCCGAGATGGCGAAGGTATTGTGCCGTCAGCAGATGATCAGCTCCTCGAGGGGGATGAGGTTTATTTTGTTGCAGATGCCGACCATGTCGCTCGGGCCATGACGGTGTTTGGGCATGAGGAAGATGTGGCGCGCCGCGTTATTATTGCGGGAGGCGGTCATATTGGAGCGTTTTTGGGTGAGATCATTGAAACCGAACACAGCGGTGTGACGGCAAGAATAATTGAGGCGAACGCAGATCGTGCTCACCAAATTGCTGATATGCTTGAAGGCACTGTGGTGATCAATGGCGATGTAATAGATCCAGAAATTCTGGACGAGGCCGGCGTTGACGATAGTGAAGCGATCATTGCCGTAACCAATGACGATGAAACAAATATTTTAGCTTCGCTGTTGTCCAAACGGTTTGGCACCGAACGCGCGATTTCGCTTGTGAACAATACAACATACTCGCCGCTGATAACGTCGTTGGGCATTGATGTGGTCGTTAGCCCGCGCGCGATTACCGTATCGACAATTTTACAGCACGTCAGACGTGGTCGCATAAAGGCGGTCCATTCTTTGGTTGATGGATTCGGTGAATTGATAGAAGCGGAAATTCTGGAGACTTCTGGGCTTACCGGAAAGAAAATCAATGAGGCCGATTTGCCTGATGGAGTGCTGTTTGGAGCGATCGTCAGAGGCGAAGAGGTGATCATTCCGCGAGCAGACACGATCTTAAGAGTAAATGATCGGGTAGTTTTGTTTGCGCAAACACAATCTATTAAGGCGATCGAAAACTTGTTCGCGGTTCGTTTGGAGTTCTTCTAAAACCCGAAATGTCAGAATTTTCGTATGTTAACGGACTTTACGTCCGATCTTCCGATGCTTCTGTAAATGTTGAGGATCGAGGTTATCAGTTTGCCGATGGCGTGTATGAAGTAATCTCTGTCTATCAGGCTCATTTGGTTGATCGCGATTTGCACTTCGACAGACTCAACCGATCTCTTACGGAGCTTGACATCCCGTGGCCTTGCGAAAGAAGGGTTTTAGGGGTCATTTTGGCGAAACTCTTAAAACGAAATGGCCTAAATAACGGAAGCGTTTACATCCAGATAACGCGGGGAGTCGCGTCAAGAAAACATGCATTCCCGACAGAGCAAACGCGTTCGTCTTTGGTAATAACCTGTAACAGAAAGGGCATTCCTTCCTCACAAGATTTAGAAAATGGTGTTAGCGTTGTCACGGTGAAAGAAAATCGTTGGGGACGTCGGGATATAAAATCTGTTTCGTTGTTGCCAAATGTAATGGCAAAGCAATATGCCGTTGAGAATGGTGCTTTTGAATCATGGTTTGTCGACGATCAATTAACGATAACCGAAGGATCCTCGACCAATGCGTGGATTGTGCTCAAAGGAGGGGAGCTGGTAACGCGGCCAACCGGAACAGACATACTCAGTGGTATTACCCGTTTGAAATTAATTGAATTGGCACAGGCGAAGAATTTTCATGTAACAGAACGCCCGTTCACTGTTAAAGAAGCGCTCGAAGCGGAGGAGGCGTTTCTTACGAGTACGACATCATTTGTAATGCCTGTCGTCGAAATCGATGGAAAACGTATTGGTTCGGGTATTCCGGGGCCTGTGTCCGAGGCGCTCTTGCAGCGATATCGCGAACACATTATTCATTCGGCCGAAGCTTGATGCGTGTGGATTTAACCAGACCCAAGGCTGTCATTTTTGATTGGGATAATACTCTGGTTGATACATGGCCGGTTATTCACGATTCTATGAATACAACCCTGGATGCGATGGGCCATCCTTTATGGACGATTGAAGAAACGAAAGTCCGGGTAAGAAGGTCGTTGCGCGAAGCATTTCCAGATTTGTTTGGTGATCAATGGGAGCGGGCTCGCGGAATTTTCTACAAAAGATTTAGGCAAATCCATTTGAAGAGGCTTGAGGTAATAAAAGGCGCGGAAGATTTGTTAAAAACTTTGCGTGAAAAAGATATTTATTTGGGCGTGGTTAGCAATAAATCGGGGGAAAACCTCCGCCGTGAGGCGGATCATCTCGGTTGGAATCATTATTTTGGTCAAATTATTGGCGCAACGGATGCCGAAAAAGACAAACCTGCTGTCGAGCCGGTCCAAATGGCTCTGAATGGTAGCGGTATCAATCCGGGGAGACAGGTTTGGTTCGTTGGCGACACCAAAATCGATATGGAGTGCGCCTATAATTCTGGATGTTTGTCCATATTGATTAGTAAAAGCGTTCCAAAATTGCATGAATTTGCGGAATTTATGCCGGAATTACATTTTTCCAGTTGCGAATTGCTCACTGCTCTTGCCTCTGACATTTAGCCATCCATATTCTATAGTACCCGCCGTCATGCTGTTTTGGGTTAGGCTAGGAGTTGCAGCGAACAAATTGCCGTGCGGTTTGAATGTAAAAAACAAGACCGAAAGAAAAAAATGATGACTGATAAAAAAGAAAATCTGCAGGACGTTTTTTTAAATAATGTCCGAAAAAACAAGTCTCCTGTAACGGTATTCCTCGTAAATGGTGTCAAACTTCAGGGTATCATCACCTGGTTCGATAATTTTTGCGTTCTACTACGCCGTGATGGCCATTCCCAACTTGTTTATAAGCATGCCATATCGACAGTAATGCCGGTTTCTCCCGTACAACTTTGGGACGACGAAGATGCTGAGGTAGGCGGTCCTATCGACGCAGACGACTGATTTCGTAAAACTCGTGGGCGATCTGCCAGAGAGACAGCGGGCGATTGTCCTTCATCCTCATCGAAAATCGGCGCATGGTGCTCGGCGAAACATAGAATCCTGCCTGGAAGAGGCGGTAGGGCTTACGCATGCAATTGATTTGAATGTCCTGCACGCAGATTCAATCGCACTCAAACGACTACGGCCTGCGACTTTGTTTGGAGAGGGAACAGTTGATCATTACAAGCCGTTAATTGAAGAAGACCATATTGCGATTGTGGTGATCGATTATGCAGTGACACCTATTCAGCAGCGTAACCTGGAGAATGCCTGGTCATGTAAGATAGTTGACCGTACTGGTCTGATTTTGGAAATTTTCGGCGCGCGTGCGAAGACCAGAGAGGGCAGGCTACAGGTGGAACTTGCCCACCTTTCTTATCAACGCAGCCGTTTGGTTAGAAGCTGGACACATTTGGAACGTCAGCGAGGCGGGTTTGGCTTTCTTGGTGGACCGGGCGAAACACAAATCGAAGCGGATAGACGACAAATTGATGATCGGATTACCCGTATCAAAAGGGAACTGACCCGCGTTGCACGGACACGCGGATTACATCGTCAGGCCCGAAAACGCGTGCCCTATCCGATCGTTGCTTTGGTCGGATACACAAACGCTGGAAAATCTACTCTTTTCAATCGGTTGACAGGCGCTGGCGTCATGGCCGCTGACCAGCTATTTGCTACGCTGGATCCGACGATGAGAGACGTCGTTCTGCCTTCGGGAAGAAAAATTATTATATCCGATACTGTAGGTTTCGTATCAGAGTTGCCTACCTCCTTAATTGCTGCTTTTCGGGCAACCTTGGAAGAAGTTCTTGAAGCAGATTTAATTCTACACGTAAGGGATATTTCTCACCCTGATAGCGAGTCTCAAAAGGACGATGTTCTGGAGGTGCTTGAAGAATTGGGTGTTGATTCCGTCCGCACACAGAAAATGTTAGAAGCACGAAATAAGATCGATCTTTTGGATGTCGAGGATAAAGATATCGAAATTGAACGAAACAAGCGTTACGCGAATGAGGTTGTGCTTTCAGCGGCGACGGGTGACGGTTGCAATGACTTACTTTCACTCATAGACAAACTGTTAAATTCTGACCGATCAGTTATAGAAATTTCGATACCATATTCCGAGGGCGAAGCGATCGCCTGGTTATATGATCGAGGCGAGGTAATTGAACGCCGCGATGAAGAGTCCAATGCTTATCTCAAAGTAGGGTTAGACTCCGTGGATATCTCAAGATTTGAACACCGTTTTGCTTCCGGTTCTATTTTGATCAGTCAATGCTGACCATAAACATTGAAAAGGTCACCTCAATAATTATTGAAGCTGCAGAGCTCGAAATTCTTCCGCGGTTTCGTAAGTTGGGAATGGACGAGAGGTGGCAAAAGGACGTTGGCGGTTTGGTTACCGTTGCTGACATTGAGAGCGAAAAATTTCTCTCACGGTCTCTCGGCGATTTGCTGCCTGGTTCGCGGATTTTAGGTGAAGAGGCGGCAGCGACCCAAAATGAACCCTATAAATGTTTAGCGGAAGAGGATCCCATATGGATTGTAGATCCTTTGGATGGAACGAATAACTTCGCGAGTGGAAAAAATGATTTTGCGGTTATTGTTGCTCTTTCTATTGGAAGCAAAGTCCGTGCCGGCTGGATTTACGCACCCGCACACAGCTTGTTGGCGGTTGCGGAAGAAGGCAGTGGCAGCTGGGAAAATAAATCACGCCTAAACGTTTCTTCGGTTAAGAATATCAATGACTTTAGAGGCTCTTTGGGAAAAAGATTCCGCGATTTTTCAGGAATCGAGGATAGGTTTGCCAGGTTGAGTAACGCGCGGTGTTGCGGAATGGAATATCTTGATCTCGCGCGTGGACAACTCGATTTCGCACATTTCCGTCGTTTGAAGCCTTGGGATCATGCCGCTGGTGATCTAATTGTGCGTGAAGCGGGGGGCATTGCAAAATGTATAGATGGCACGGAGTATTATCCCGGTAGTTCGCCTGATCGAGGCCTACTTTTGGCGTGCAACCAATTTTGTTGGAATAGTGTTCAAGAAATAATCGAGCCTGTTTTCGCCACATTACCAAACTAGGAAATATCGATGTCAGCAAAGAAGAAAACCGCATTTATCGGATTAGGCGTTATGGGATTTCCGATGGCAGGGCATTTATCCAACAACGGATTTGATGTCACGGTCTACAATCGAACGTCGATAAAAGCCGAGCAATGGACAGATAAATATACGGGAAAAAAAGCAAATTCCCCATCTGAAGCAGCCGAAGACGTTGATTATATGTTTTGTTGCGTTGGGAATGACAACGATCTACGAGAGGTGGCTTATGGACCAAACGGTTTTTTCGCGGGGATAAAGCCAGGTTCGGTAATAGTAGATCACACAACAACTTCGGCGGAAGTTGCACGAGAACTTTATGCTGAAGCAAAATCGCAAAACTGCCATTTTTTAGATGCACCTGTTTCGGGCGGTCAGGCGGGCGCGGAGCAGGGAACACTGACGATTATGGTTGGTGGGGATCAGGTGGTATTTGATCGGACCAATTCAGTAATGGAAACTTACGGCCAGGCCGTAACATGGATGGGAGACAGTGGTGCCGGCCAACTATCGAAGATGGTAAATCAGATTTGTATTGCCGGCTTGGTTCAGGCTCTTGCGGAGGGATTGAATTTTTCGCAACGCGCAGGTCTTGACGGCGAAAAATTATTAAACGTCATATCAAAGGGAGCGGCCCAATCCTGGCAAATGGAAAATCGCGGTCTAACAATGCTGCGAAACGAATTTAATTTTGGCTTCGCGGTTGATTGGATGCGTAAGGACTTGGGCATTTGTATGGACGAAGCAAAAAGAAATGGCGCGGAATTGCCAATAACAAAGGTTATCGACGAGTTTTATGCCAAAGTGCAGGAGAAGGGTGGTAATCGACTAGATACCTCCAGTTTGATGACGTTGTTGGCCCAAAATTAGGAATTCTGTTCTCCTTTTTTGACCGTTTCCCATAGCTCTTCGAGTTCTGTAAGAGAACACTTGTTGATGGGTTGATCGGTTTTTCTAAGGATACCCTCCATTTCCTTAAACCGCCTTTCAAATTTGGTGTTACCAGCAATCAACGCCTGTTCAGCATCGATACCGGCGTGCCGCGCGAGGTTCACACAGGCAAACAAAAGGTCGCCAATCTCTTCTTTAATGTGTTCAGCGTTTTTAGGCGTATTCAAAGCCTCTTCGACCTCTTTTAATTCTTCTTCGATTTTTTCCATTACCGGATCAAGCTCTTTCCAGTCGAACCCCACTCTTGCCGCACGTTTTTGAAGTTTCTGCGCACGGAGAAGAGCGGGAAGGGCCATGGCGACATCATCGAGAACGCCAGATGTTGTTGATTTTCCCGAGCGTTCAATGGCTTTTTGATCCTCCCATGCTATGGATTGACGCTGAGACGTTTGAATGTCGTTTTTATCGCCAAACACGTGGGGGTGCCTCCGGATCATTTTTTCCGAAATCGACTCCACGATGTCGTCGAAATCGAAATTTCCATCTTCCTTTGACATCTGTGCATAAAAAACGACCTGGAAGAGGAGATCGCCCAGTTCATCTTTTAGGGCGTCTTGATCCTGGCGTTGAATTGCGTCGGCGACCTCATAGGCTTCTTCAATCGTGTAAGGGGCAATTGTTTCAAAGGTCTGTTCGATATCCCAAGGGCAGCCAGTTTTTTGGTTTCGGAGGTCCGCCATGATTTTGAGAAGATTTTCGATGGGGGATTGGTAGTTGGTCATATTTAATTTGCTACAGATGAAATTAAGAAAGTCGCATAATGTATATTATGACTATTTATTATTCTCTTTTTTTATCAATAGGTTATTTACACTTCCAGTATCAAACCGTCATAGGCTGGTTCTACCCCGTCGGGCAGCCGCCGCTTCAAGGTGTCGTAGTCCGATTGAAAATTCATATGCGTCAAAAATGCTTGTTTTGCCCCCACCTGTGCAACCCATGCCAATGTCGTATCGACATTGGCGTGAGTCGGATGTTCACCACCATCACGTAAGCTGTCTACTATCCATGTATCGATTCCCCTCAACGCCTCAAGGGCTTCGTTCGTAAATCGAACGACGTCCGTTGAGTACGCGAAGTTCTCTACGCGGAATCCTAATGTTGAACAAATGCCATGATCCTGTTCGATTGGTTCAAAATTAAATGGACCAACGTTAAACGGTTCCTGTGAAATCTCATTAGGACTTAAAATAGGTCTATATAGGTCTTCGGGGTCCTGGATGCCCTCAAACAAGTATCCAAACCGCATCTTAAGCCGGTCCAATACATGTTTTTCCGCATATACATCGATATTCCGACCCATATGTCTCTGAATTCCCCTTAAATCGTCGATACCCATAACATGGTCCGCATGTTCATGCGTATACAGTACCGCATCAATTTGACGACAACCGGCGTCGATAAGCTGTTCTCTCAAATCTGGTGAAGTATCGATCAAAACAACAAATCCGTCTTTTTCGATCAAAATCGAAGGTCTGCGTCGTCGATTTTTGGGGTTTTCAGGATCGCAAACACCCCAGTCGCCGGTGACGGTTGGAACGCCACTGGAAGGTCCGCAACCCAGAACCGTAATTTTCATTCTTGGACGTCTTGGTTTAATGCCGCTTTAGAAAACAACCGAAAGAAATTCTCTGTTGAGAGTTTAGAAAAGGTATCGATATCCAAACCTTTGATTTCAGAGGCCTTTTCGGCTGTGTGAACGACGAATGATGGTTCATTTCTTTTCCCTCGATTGGGAACAGGTGCAAGATAGGGTGAATCAGTTTCAACCAGCAGGCGGTCGGCAGGCATATCTCTGATGATTTCCCGTAAATCTTCGGCATTTTTGAAAGTTAAAATACCCGATAACGAAAGATAGAATCCAAGCTCGATAGCGGTTTCAGCAAGCATTCGGCCACTAGAAAAACAATGAAGAACGCATGGGAAAGAACCGTTTTCCATTTCTTCTTTAAGTATGGAGGCCATATCGTCATCGGCGTCTCTCGTATGGACTATGAGTGGCAACTGGGTTTGACGAGCAGCTGCAATGTGGGTTCGAAAGCTGGCCTTCTGGTCGTTCCGCGGAGACTGGTCATAGTAATAATCCAAGCCCGTCTCCCCTATTCCAATGACTTTTGGATGTTCGGTCGCCTCCAACAGGTTATCGAGCGTAATTGGGGATTCCTCCGCCACCTGATGCGGATGGATACCTACCGAGCAATAAATTCTCGGGTCAATGTTTGCGATCGAAACGATCTCGGGGAATTTACTGAAATGAGTACAGATTGTTACCAGCGCCCCGACGCCGCTATCGAAAGCACGTTGGATGGTTTGGGGGCGGTCGTTATCGAAACTATCGAAATCGAGATGGCAGTGACTGTCTACCAGCATGAAGCCCAATACCTTTTACCCATGATTATCCAAGGCAACTCGGTTTAAATCGCACTCATAGCTAAAAAAAGGGCCGCAAAAAGCTATTGCGACCCTTCTTTTTGGCCTTCAGGTCGTTCAGCTAGTGCCTCCAAATATAATCTTACGAACGCGTTTAATCACATCCGGAGATGATGCTTTGAGGGCGTTATTGACGATCGATTGAATTTTCTCGCCAGAGCTTGGAATTAACCGCAACCGGCGTTTTTTAAGCTCGGCTTCAAATGCGGGATCGGCATTCATGTCATCGTATGCCTTACGCAGAGCTTTGATCACGTGCTTGGGAACGCCAGGTGGCATCGTAATGCCCCGACCGATTGGGCCCATGGACGCGATAAAAGCGACGAGGGGCTTGTCTTTTTCTTTCACAAGATCAGCCAACATCGGGACATCTGGTAAAGCCGGGTCTTTTTCAACACCATTTTGTAGGATGGCTCGGGCAAAAGGCTTGGCTCCCCCAAACCAGTGCGGGACTTTGGAATCCCATGTGAGCCAGTTGAAACTCGACATTTGTGCTTCGCCTTGTTCGATCGCTAGAATCGAACGGGAAGAACCTTTGTAACCTGTAACAAAACGGCCTTTTAGACCTAACAGACCCATAGCAAGTTTTGGGTTCATATATCCTGAATTAAATCTCCCGCTATTGGCGCCAACAGCCTCGATACGCTTCATATCATTGAGGGTTTTAATACCTGTATCCGAACGAACGACGAGCACTGAGTTTGTCTGATTGGAAGACCCAAGCCATTGAAACTTATTGGCTTCATACTTCATTTTATCAGGACGGATCAGCTGGTTAACAACCGCAGCATCAAGCGGAACGATGCCAAACGTTCCGTCTTTGGGCGCAACGTTATAGGTGTAATTCATCGCTTTTGCGCCACCAGCGCCGGGACGATGCTGGACAATTACATTTGGTTTGCCGGGAATGTGTTTGCCGATGTGGCGCGCAAACGTCGACCCATATTTGTCATATGTACCGCCGGGGCCATATGGGATCGCAATTGTAATAGTTCGGTTTTTATAAAGTTTTTCAACGCTCTGAGCGAATGACGGTATTGAAATTAGACTTACCGCCAATGAAATCGCCAATACAGATTTTGGTCTGGCAAGCATCATTTGGCCTCCTGTTTCAGGGATAGTTTAATAAAGGGCTCTTAATCGAAGTGTTCAACTTCAGAAGGTTATCGAGAACTATCGATAGTTCGCAAGGTCGTTTTTCGAAGTTTCTTTCTTTTCGCCTAAATCTGCGGCCAAAGCCTGTGAAAAAATTTAGTCAGAAAATCTCGGAAAGATACCTTCGGGCGCGGGCAACGACGTTCCGGGTTGCAGTGCATTTTGGTCAAAAGGAGTACTATTTTCCTCAGTTTTCAACGAAACAAATTCCCGCGCCTTTTCCGAAACCGAAAGCTGATCAAGCATTTTGGCGCAGGATTGCGGCATGAATGGTTGAAGTAGAATAGCGAAATGTCTGATTACCTCGATCAAGATATAAAGTACGCTTGCCATTGCTTCTGGGTCCGTCTTGCGAAGGGCCCAGGGCGCAGATTCATCAACCGTTCGATTGGCATCACGAACCACACGCCAAATTTCTTCCAAAGCGTCATGAAATGCTTGCCGGTCAATGTGTTGACGAACCTTGGGCAATAAAGCGTGAACTTCCTGAAGCGTCCCATAAACCGGCAGATCTTCCAATCCGGACTCCGCGCATGCAGGGACCTTGGCGTCGCAGTTTTTATTCACCATTGAAAGCACGCGCTGACAGAGATTTCCAAGGTCGTTCGCAAGGTCGCCGTTAATTCGGGAAATCATAGCTCGATGGGAAAAGTCACCATCGTTTCCAAAGGGGACTTCCCGCAAAAGGAAGTAACGAACCTGGTCCAATCCGTAGGTATCAACTATTTCGTTTGGTTCTATGATATTGCCCACCGATTTGGAGATTTTTTGTCCTTCATTTGTCCACCAGCCATGGGCAAAAACGCGGTGATGAACATCGATTTCGGCACCCATAAGGAAAGCCGGCCAATAGACTGCATGGAACCGCAATATGTCTTTGCCCACCATGTGAAGATTGGCTGGCCAATATTTTGAAAACTCTTGCGAATTCTCGTCAGGATACCCGACTGCCGTAATGTAATTGGTAAGCGCATCCAGCCATACATACATGATGTGTTCCGGGTCGTCGGGAACAGGGACACCCCACTTAAAACTCGTTCTTGAAATTGACAGATCATGAAGGCCGCCTTTTACAAAGCTAATGACTTCGTTGCGGCGTGATTCCGGAGCGATAAAATCTGGATTCTCTTCGTAAAACTTTAAAAGCGGTTCTTGCCATTTCGAAAGATCAAAAAAGTAACTCGGTTCTTCAACCCATTCGACCTCTGCGCCTGAAGGCGCAATTTTTGTTCCACCCTCCCCGTCGGTTAATTCACTCTCATCGTAGAAGGCTTCATCGCGAACGGCGTACCAGCCGGCGTAAGTACCGAGGTAAATGTGTCCATTTTCCTTTAATTTCGTCCAAATTGCTTGTGAAGCCTTGGTGTGACGCTCCTCAGTGGTTCGGATAAAGTCATCATGCGAGTAATTCATCGCATCCGCTAAATCGCGGAAATTCTGGGAAACTTTGTCTGTGAATGATTGAGGATCTATACCCGCCGCTGCTGCTGACTTCTCGACCTTTTGTCCATGTTCGTCGGTTCCCGTCAAAAAATGGACGTCGAAGCCATCCAGCCGTTTGAAACGAGCTAAAACATCGCACGCCAATGTCGTATAGGCGTGACCAATATGGGGCACGTCATTGACGTAATAAATAGGTGATGTGAGGTAATAACATTTATCGGCGGGCATGCCGTTCACCAAGTGATTTTACCAACGCTCAATTGGTTGAGGCGCCTTTCAGCGCATGAAACATGTTGAGCAAAATTTGTTTTCGGTCGAGATTTAACCGGTCAGTTTGATCGGCTAACACGTTGACCTTCTCCCATACCTCCAACAAGCGATCAACCCCCGCAGCGCCAAGCAAACGCGCGGCACAGCCCTGCTCTTCAGGTACGATATTGGGAATTGGCGTACCGCGTGCTCCTAACCGTGCGAGCCGACTGACCCACCATGCAAGAAGTTCCGCCACGATACGAAATTTGTCTTCGGCGCCGCGGCGCGCGAGTTTGTCTCCAAATTTATGTAACTCAGCTGTTTCTGTATTGGGCAGGCTTGCGATCAGGGATACCAATTCCTTGTAAAGTTCAAGGCCGCCGTCTTCAGCGAGACTTAATGCGCGCCCAGGGCTTCCGTCCGAAAGTTTGCAAAGTACCTCTAGATCGCTTTCTGAAAGTTCAGAGTTATAGGTCCTGGCCATCTGCAAGACATCTGCCTCACTCAATGGCGTAAGAGGCATTTGGCAACAGCGCGACCTGATCGTTGGAAGTAGTCGGCCGGGAGCATGGCTTACGAGCAACAATAGTGCCCTGTCAGGAGGCTCCTCCAGGATCTTGAGCAGAGCGTTGGCTGAATTAGTGTTGAGCTCGTTGACACTATCTATAATGACGACGCGCCAACCACCTTCTGAGGCGGTCAATCTAAGGAAATCTCCTGCCGCCCTCACCTCTTCGACCGCAATGGTAGATCTAAGGCGATTTGTATCAGGGTTTATTGTGCGCTCGAGGGTCATCAGATCGGCATGCCCACCAGATGAAATCCGACGAAATACGGGCGATTCAGGATCTAGCGAGAGACTGACGTCGATTGACTCTCCAAATAAACCCGGCGATGCCGCTTGATCGCCGCCGTTTGACAACACAAATCGCGCAATTCGGAAAGCTAATGTCGCTTTGCCGATACCTCTTGGCCCCGTCAGTAACCAGCCATGCGGAATCCGTTCCGAATTCCAAATCGACATAAATTTTTCTTCGGCGTGATCATGTCCGATTAGATTTGGATTTGATCTTGGATGATATTTGTCTTCTGCGTCACTCACTCTGTTTAACTTTACGCTCTTCTTGGATTAAACCTTTGATCTATCAATACAATTATGTCTTTAGAAATTTTGTCTACAGGCTGATTTCCGTCAATTACCACGCACCGTTCGGCCTCTTGATCTGCGATCTGCAAGAACCCTTCTCGGAGGCGTTGATGAAACTCGATACCCATAGATTCATAGCGCATCCCGCCACTTTTTCTGGCTCTTGCCCTCTCTAATCCTATTTCCACAGGTAAATCGAGTATTATTGTGAGATTTGGTTTGATATCTCCGACGGCGATTTCGTAAAGGTTAGAAATAACGTCGTGATCGATATCTTGGGCGTATCCCTGATACGCCGTCGTTGAGTCTGCGAACCGATCGCATAGGACCCATTTCCCTTCCGCGATCGCCGGTCGGATGAGTCGCGAAACATGTTCGTGACGCGCAGCAAAATGTAAAAGTGTTTCGGTAAGAGGAGACCACCTGTCGCCGTCGCCATGTATCAATAATTCACGAACAATCTCCGCAGAAGGCACTCCGCCTGGCTCTCTTGTTCGAAGAAGATCTATGCCCAATTCCGTTAGATAGTTTTCAAGAAGGGCGAGTTGGGTCGACTTCCCAGCTCCTTCTCCACCTTCAACCGTAATGAATACGCCTTGGCTCATTTAATCAGTAAAGAAAATGCTTGGACATTTCATGACCCGCCGAAGAGTAAATATTTTAAAGCAGCGTTTAGTCGGCCCATCACGCCGAGACGCTCGATATCTTCATTCGCTAAAAGGGGAATATTGCGATCAGCCGCCCCCGGAATGGAAACGGTAATCAAACCCACCTTATCTCCCTTTTTTATGGGAGCAGGAATTGGATTGTTGTAGGCCAGTTGAACCTTTAATCCATGACGGGCTTTTCGTGACATTGTCAGAGTTAGCGCCTCGTTGATTACAAGAGGTAGACTTCCAGTTTGGCCAAGCCACACATCAGCCTTTTCGATGACCTCCCCTTTTTTAAAAAGAGCATAAGATGCTGTTTCCCGGAAAGCCCAATCCAATAGCCGTGCAGATTCCGAAGACCGTGCCCTTTTGCTGCTGAGCCCGTTCACAACCAGTAGCAACCGACGGCCATTGCGTTCAGCAGATGCCGCAAGCCCATATCCGGACGCTTCCGTATGGCCTGTCTTCAGTCCGTCCGCACCAAAACCTCTATATAACAAAGGGTTACGGTTGCCCTGCCGAATGCCGCCATATCTAAAATTCTTTTCGGCGAATAATTTATAATATTGAGGAAAATCGCGTATGAGTTTGGCGGAGAGCCGCGCGATGTCTCTTGCGGACATATAATGCCCTTCTGCCGGCCAACCGGTTGCATTCTTAAATGCGCTGTTTGTAAGACCAATTTCTATGGCCTTTTCGTTCATTGATTTTGCGAACGCTTCTTCGGAACCAGCAAGGCCCTCGGCGATAACGATACAGGCATCGTTCCCGGACTGGATAATTATACCGCGCAGGAGATCTTCCACCGATACACGGGTATTCACCATGACAAACATTTTAGACCCGCCCTTACGCCATGCTTTGCGGCTTACGAGAAATTTGTCTTCCAAGCTTAGGCGGCCGGTCTTTAAACGTTCAAAAACCATATAGACCGTCATTAGTTTGCTCATCGAAGCAGGCGGCATCGGAACATCTGACGCTTTATCAAGGAGAATAGTGTCCGTCGTCATGTCATAGAGGACCGCATGGCGGGCGGTTGTCTCGATTACCTGAGCCGACGTTCCGGTCGCGAAAAGAATGAGTAAAAATAGTGGAAGTACTAAACGACCTTGAGACATGAACACCTTTATTCCCTTTGCCATCCAGAGGTAATTATTCGTCCATAAAGTACCAGAAATGGGACGAAAGGATGACCGTTATCTTATTCTACGACAAGGCGTGCTTTGGGGTATCCGCTGGCTATTACGAGTTCGAGTAACCTGTCTCCCTCACCTACAGTTTTCGCAGGCCCCACCTGGACCCGGTAGTATCGATGTTTGCCGACAACTGCTTCCACAACACGCGTGGGACCGACAGGATCAAGGAGTTTTTGCATTTTGGTAGCTAGGTCCCGGTAAAGGAAGGCGCCGGCTTGCACATAGATTTGTTTTCCACCTTGCACAGGGCCTTGTTTGACAATGGCCAGTGGCCGCGTCCCTTTAAGGTCGATTGCCTTTATTTTGGGTTTGGCGGGCGGCTTAGACACTATCTTTGTATCACTGCCGGGAAGACTGGCAATTACAACTTTTTGAGGCGGAGGAGCTGGCAGGTTTGCGGTAGCTTTTCCTTGTGCGATTGCAGCTATCCTTCGACTTTCGTCTGCGTCAATTTCAACTCTCACCAGTGCGGTACCCGAGCGTTCAAATCCTAACAATTGTGCAGCACGGCGCGATAAATCGATAATCCGTCCTTTTGCGAAGGGTCCGCGATCATTGACTTTCATTTTTAGGGAACGACCGTTTTTCAGGTTGGTCACGCGTACGATACTGGGCATCGGAAGTGTTCGGTGCGCTGCCGAAACCGCGTTCATGTCAAAAATTTCACCGTTGGCGGTCTTTTTGCCGTGAAATTGCGGGCCATACCAAGAGGCTATGCCTTTTTCAACGTACCCGTAATTTACCGCCGGGTAATACCACGTACCCTTGATTTTATAGGGTTTGCCAATTTTGTAAGAGCCTTTGCTTTTTTCCAGACCTGAGGTTGTGAACTTTTTTGCGGTGTGCATTGCAAGTTCAGTTTGGGCACATGCGCTTAGAAGAAAGACTAGGGAAACCGCTCCGGTTAATTTTCTTACCAACAAAGATCACCTCTTCCCGATGCGGTCGGACAAAACCCCAACCGTGATGCCGTAAAGATGCGCACAATTATAAGACATAATTGCGGCATAGTTCTTATAGGTTAAAAATGCCCGGCCTTCGGTGCCGTCGGGGAGGACCAGAACCGCGGAGAGATTACGTGTTGGCAGATCGGCCCCGCTAATGCGACGCACCCCCTCTGATTGCCAGGCGGCAAGATTTTTCAGCGCAGAGGTTCTGGCACGGCAGCCACGCGTCACGCGTCTTGTCGGCGTTCCGAGATTTTCCGCATATCCAACCGGAAGCGCGACCTCCCTTCCCCATGTCATGTCTGATCGCCAGCCATGTTTGGCCAGATAATTGGCAATTGACGCCAAGACATCGGGAACACTCTTCCATATGTCCCGACGACCATCGCCGTCAAAATCCTGGGCATAAGCCAAATAGCTGGATGGCATGAACTGCGGTTGTCCCATCGCGCCTGCCCATGAGCCAAAGAGGCTATCCTGATCGATATAGCCCTTGTCTAGCATTCTGAGGACCGCAAATAGCTGCGCACGGAAGTACTTTGATCTTCGGCGATCATAAGCCAGTGTTGCTACCGATGGGATCAACGGAACATTCGCTTTAACAAGACCAAACCGGGTTTCAATTCCCCAAATGGCAAGGATCACCCGTGGAGCAACGCCATATTTTTTTGTAACGGCTCTGAGAATATTGCTGTGGCGTTTCGCCATGTTCTTGCCGCGTTTTACATTCTCCGTCGTTACCACACGATTCAAATAGCGTTTGAGCGTAAGCTTGAATTCCGACTGGTTACGATCACGCCTCAGAACCCGTTTGATCGGTTTAACGTCTTTGAGTGCGCTGTCGATAATTGATTGTTTAATTCCACGTTTTGCCGCTTCCACTCTTACCGCCTGCAGCCAGGATTCAAAATCTGGTTTTTTTTGAGCGTGTGCAATCGATGAAAATAAGGACGCGGCTACCGTAAATGGTATCGCTAAATATAAAATTCGCTTCGGAAGTCTCAACCCGCATGTGGCGGACATCATGCGTGCCTTTCCACAAACAACCCCCTGCCTTGTGCCATAGCGGTGCGAATCGAGCAAACGAGACCTATGAATTTATCAATTTTTGTGCGGACCAGGAAAAAACTCGTTCGTTCGACCAAGTATTCGATAAATGAAGAGGCCCAGCCACTCTCGTGTTCCAGAATGCAAAGATTTTAGCCCGTTTATGAGATTGAAATGAAGCCCCTCATCCTTGAAACCCTTCGTGAAGTAATCCACTGGATAGGGAAGCAATTCCCAATCTAGATTTCTAAATACCCCAATCGCACGGGGCATATGGCGTGCGGAGGTGATGAGTATCCATCGCTGAGAAGGTTTTGGTTTAATAAGACGGTGCGTAAAAACCCCATTTTCAAAAGTATTCCGGGATTGGTCTTCATAAATCATTCTGGATTCGGGAATGCCCATAAGCGTAAAAAAGCGTTTTACTGTTTCTGCCTCTTTATGGGTTTGATCAAGTCGACCGGATCCCCCCGTAAATACCAGTTTTGCTTCGGGAAATTCCTTTGCGAGGGCTACAAAGCTTGTCATGCGTTCGGCACCATTGTTTAAAACGATTTGTTGGCGGCGTTGTGTCAAATATTGATCTACGCTGCCGCCGAGAACGATAATGCCGTCAACAGGAGTATCGATGGACTTAACAACAGGAAATCGGTCTTCGAGTGTGGCAACCATGATATTGCCTACAGGCAATATCGATATGAACATTAAAAATAGTATTGTTATGGTGAGCAGCCATTTGCCAGCGCGTGGCCTAATCCAAAGCAGCAATGCACCAACAATTAGGATCAGTAAGACAAGGACCCCGGGGTTCGTGAGCGTCAAGAAAATTTTTGACAGGATGAACATTGCTAATTCATAGGATGCACAATCGTCGACGGCAACTCTGGAAATCTGAGATAATCAAGTGAAGAGTTTTGGCTATATCCCGGAAGACATCTATTCGATTGGATCGGCCCGTGAGCGATGACCAACGCACTTTAAGCGGCCGCAAGATCGAGGGTGGCTTTGAATGGGGTGCGTTGAGGACGCTCTCACAATATTTGTGGCCTGCCGGCGAGTTTGAAACCAAGGCACGCGTGTTATTGGCGCTTGCCTTGCTGGCATTGGCAAAAGTCGCGAACGTATACACGCCGATCCTTTTTAAGGACGCGGTCGATATCCTGTCCGGTAAAGAAGCGGCTATTTTAGTCGTCCCCGTGGCCCTGCTGGTTGGCTACGGCGTTGTTCGTGTTCTGTCGATCGCATTCGCGGAACTTCGCGATGCAGTTTTTGCTAAGGTTGGCCAACGTGCAATTCGAAACGTCGGTCTAAAGACTTTCCGTCACCTTCACAAACTTTCCCTCCGGTTCCATTTGGATCGCCAAACAGGCGGTTTGTCCCGTGCGATAGAGCGCGGAACGAAGGGGATCGATTTTTTACTAAACTTTATGCTGTTCAATATTCTTCCCACCCTCCTGGAAATATTGATGGTTTGCGGGGTTTTGTGGGGCTTATTTAATTTTTGGTATGCCCTTGTCACCTTTGTGACTGTGAGCGGATATATCGCATTTACATTTATTGTGACGGAATGGCGCATTAAATTTCGGCGCCAGATGAACGAGACCGATAGTCAGGCCAATACACGTGCTATCGATAGTTTGCTGAATTACGAAACCGTAAAATACTTTGGTAATGAGGAACATGAGGCACAGCGGTTTGATCGGTCACTGGCCCGATACGAAAAAGCTGCAGTTTTAAGCAAGAGTTCTCTTTCTTTTCTCAATATCGGTCAGGCTTTCATCATTGGTGGCGGTCTTGTCATTATGATGCTGATGGCAGGCGATGGCGTTGTGTCAAGAGAACTGACAATCGGCGAATTTACGCTGGTTCACATATACCTGATGCAACTTTTTCAGCCCCTCAACTTTTTGGGGTATGTCTATCGCGAAATAAAGCAGTCGCTGATCGATATGGAAGCGATGTTCAACCTTCTTCATGTCGACATCGAAATCTCAGATAGTCCGGGTTCGAAGTCGCTTAAACAAGGCCCGGGCGCAGTAACATTTGAGAATGTTTCCTTCGGCTATGATCCCAGACGCCAAATTCTAAAAGAAGTGGATTTCAATGTGGCCCCTGGAGAAACGTTGGCAATCGTCGGTGCAAGTGGTGCCGGGAAATCCACCGTTTCGAGACTCCTGTTCAGATTTTATGACGCAAATGAAGGGCTCATTAAAATTGATGGGCAGGATATACGGACGGTAACACAGGATAGCGTGCGGGCTTCTATTGCGATCGTACCGCAAGATACAGTCCTGTTTAACGACACAATCCTTTACAACATTGGATATGGACGGCCTTCTGCTTCAGACGATGAAATAGAAGCGGCTGCGAAAACGGCGTCATTGCACGAATTTATCATGCGTATGCCGGACGGCTATCAGACTATCGTTGGTGAACGTGGTTTGAAATTGTCTGGAGGCGAGAAGCAGCGCGTTGCGATCGCTCGGGCTATACTGAAACAACCGAAAATTTTGATTTTTGATGAGGCGACGTCCGCGTTGGACACCAGAACCGAAAGAGAAATTCAAACTGCACTTAAGGAGGTTTCTGCAGATCACACGACGTTGGTTATCGCCCACCGTTTGTCGACCATCGTCGATGCGGATGAAATTATCGTATTAGATCAAGGCGAAATAATTGAGCGTGGCAAACACGAGAACTTGCTCGCAGAAAACGGAACTTATTCGGTGATGTGGCAACGTCAGCAAGAGGCAGAAAGCGAAGACGAGAACGTTGCGGTTGACGTGTAGATCAAAAAAGAATTCTCGCCCTGATTAAACACCAATCATGTCGCACATTTTCTGAAAAAGTGGATGGTCCGCCTCGCCAAAACACATGCTTCCTGTGAAATGATGTCGGTCCATTAATTCGATAAATTCACCGGAATGCCCCGCGGCCTGCCACGCTTTTAGGAATTCTTCAGGTTGCCGGTGAAATTCCGCGGTATCATGTTCCGCGCAACCAATAAGAAGAGGAACATCGCATTCAGCGGGAATATGAAGAATTGAACTGTTTTCACGCCACTCCGCTTCGGAAAGGTTCAGGTAATTGTTTCGATAGCTAAGGTAGACAGCTTCGAGATCGTACATGCCACTAATCGCCGTGGCACCTTTGATAAGGTTCTGTGGCAGGTCATATGCCTTTTGCCAGTCAGTGACCAAGACCATGCCGCACATATGGCCGCCAGATGAATGCCCCGCGATATAAATCTGATCACGATTCCAACCGTATTTCTCAGCATTATTGTATACCCAGGCAACCGCATCACGGTTTTGCCGGACCTGATTGCTCAGGCTGCCTTGAGGAACTTTTGTAAACTCTGTGGCAACCCATGAGACGCCACGAGGCACAAACTCTGCCGCTGGAAAGCTGTAGCCGTTTTTGCTTCCCCGTGTCCAAGCACCACCATGAAAAAATACGACCACGGGACCGCCTTCTTTTCCTTCAGCTTGAAAGATATCAACGACCTCGTCTTCATGATTGCCATAGGGAACATCGATGAGACCTTTGACGATAGCGCGCGCCGCTTGACTGGCGTCGCCTCTCTCCTTTTGAAAAATACCGGTGTCGGGGAAACGCTGGCTGTGATCGTATTGCCAGTCGAGTTCTTCCTGAGTGTAATTCAGAAACACTTTTTCGGTTGCAATGTCTTGCGGCACAGCGTTTTTCCTCCCTAAACAAATAATACTCGTGAGTGTGCCGTGTGCCCACTTGATAGGCAAGCACACCTCAGGCTGGCTATAAAATCCGCTGTGCGGTAATTCTTGCTAAAATTTATAACCCGGAGATTGCCATGACACTTGAACAGAAAAAATGCGTTCCATGTGAAGGCGGTTTGGATCCGTTGTCGAAATCAGAAGCTACGGAATTTATGAGTCAGGTGCCTGGTTGGGCTCTATCTGACAACGGAGATAAAATACATCGCAGATTTGATTTTGATGACTTCGTATCCTCTCTTGAATTCATCAATAAATTGGGCGACGTGGCAGAAGCGGAAGGCCACCATCCGGATATTAGTTTTGGTTGGGGCTACGCTGAAATTACCTTCTTTACTCATGCAATCAGTGGTCTGCATGAAAATGATTTCATTATGGCCGCTAAGACAAATCAACTGATTTAAACGCCTTGATCGTTCAGAACCTTTATCGGTATATCTTCGAGGAAGACCGCTGCGGCAGGCAGTAACTACGGAATTTTACGGGAGAATGTCCAGATGCGAATTGTCGTTAATGGGATGCAGGCATTCGGCAAAGCAGTTGTCGATAAACTTGTCGAACGAGGCGAAGAAGTCATCGGTGTATATGGCGCAGATGACAAACCAGACAAGCGCCGAGACCCAATAAATGAAGCGGCGGAGGCCCACGGGATACCTTTATTTCAGCTTGAAAGTTTTAAAACAGATGAAGCGCTCGACCACATAAAGAGTTTAAACGCTGATCTTTGTGTGATGGCCTACGTTATCAAGTTTGTTCCTTCGACATTTCTGAATGTTCCGACACTTGGCAGCATCCAGTATCATCCGTCATTGCTACCCAAACATCGTGGACCGAGCTCTATAAACTGGCCAATAATTCAAGGCAGTGAACGGACTGGCTTAACAATTTTTTGGCCTGATGACGGTCTGGATACAGGTCCGGTATTGCTTCAGAAGGAGGTCGATATCGGGCCCGATGACACGTTGGGTTCGATTTATTTCGAGAAACTGTTTCCGTTGGGTGTTGATGCCATGATGGAGGCCGTCGACCTCGTCCGTGATGGCAAAGCCCCAAAAATTGTTCAAGATGAGAGCCAGTCGACGTATGAGAGCTGGTGCAAAAAGGAAGACGTCGAAATCAACTGGAACAAATCAGTGCAGGAAATTTACAACATGATCAGGGGAGCGAACCCGCAGCCCGGAGCATGGTCGACGCATAACGGCGAACCCGTACAGATTTTTGATTGTAGAATAAAGACCGATGTCGATGGTTCGCCCGGTGACGTGGTCGAGGTGTCGGAGGACAGTTTCACGATTGCTGCCAATGGAGGCGGTATTGTCGTACAGCGCGTACGAAGCGGGAAAGACAAGTTGGCTGCCAATGAATATGCGGAACAAGCGGGTATCCAGTCTGGCGCTAAATTCGGATAAGAGAGGAATCTAATAATATGCTGACAAAGTATCCTGGCGCTGGAAATGTATCTTTCGCGTTCCCTACTCCGCTCTATCAACGTGTTATGCCCGGTTATGAAACAGTAAATCCGGAATTGACGCGGATCATTCTTGAGCATGAAAAAGAATCCGTAAGTCTGGGGCGTAGTAATGTTGGCGGGTGGCATTCCGGCGACGATCTGCTGGAATGGCCCTACCCCGAAATCGACGCTCTAAAAGGATGGATCGGTGAGGCCGTTGGGGAAATTACCAATATGGAAATGGAAGGACGTCTTTCGCAAGATCATGACGTCAACATGGATGGTGGTGCCTGGGTCAATTTGTGTCGAAACGGAGACTACAACACAATTCATAATCACCCCGCCTGCTCCTGGTCCGGTGTTTACTATGTAAGTTTAGGAAATCGAGATCCATCTGCACCCGAGCAGACAGGACAGATAGAATTCCTCGACCCAAGAATGGGGGCGACAGCCGTCGGACTAAACGGACCCGACTCGCTGCCCAAGATGAGAATTGAACCCGTTGCGGGAATGATGCTCGTGTTTCCAAGCTGGCTTTACCATTGCGTAAATCCCTTCATAGGCACAGGAGAACGCATTTCGATCTCGTTCAATGTATCGCTGAGATTTGAAGGGTAATTTCTTGGACGAAATAAAAAGCACCCAACGGGTGCTCGGGAAATCGCTGAATTCAGCGGAGAAACCGGGCCGACACGTTGGGGGAGTCGGAGGGGCCTGTGGCGGCCCGGTTCTCTTGAAACTGCCTGCGTAACACTACGCCGCAGGAACATCCCTATATATGCAAGGGGCGTGCCAACTTAAAAAATAAAGTTCATAAAAATAATAAGGTGTTGGAAAATAACGATAAAAAAATATTTTTTATTTAGCGTTTTTAATTTTGTAACCTTGGATAAAGGTTTTTGGTTAAAATTTCTCGCAAATTGAACCAGATATCTTGAAACGATGTCGCGACTGTGAGAATGACTGACATTGATGTTTGATTTTCGTATGGTTTCAAATGTCGGGAGAGGTGGCAGAGTGGTTGAATGCACTGGTCTTGAAAACC